>ERZ891134.875-NODE-875-length-22669-cov-6.602503_pt1 | contig 22669 bp, 20 predicted proteins | sample MGYA00520888_ERZ891134 | MGnify/ENA primary metagenome ERZ891134 (study PRJEB32303, sample SAMEA104408692) | aquatic metagenome | biome: Brackish water; feature: Coastal; material: water | place: Baltic Sea | collected 2014-10-23 | depth 10 m ... | reverse complement strand
AAAAACAGTGTCCGAATTTTATTTATACATCAATAAACTACGTTATACGTAACATTTAGTAATACAACCATGAAAGACACGAAGCAAGAAGCCAAGCGCATTTATGAAGAAATTCAAGGCGGCGTTAAAGAAGTTTTGAATGGCATTCGCAACCTCATTGAAGAAGGTTCCGCTCGCCAGTTAATTATTAAAAACAAGGATGGGGAAGTGGTTTTTCAAACACAACTTGCCTTCGGAGTAGGCGGAGCAACTTTGGTCGGTGCTATGGCTCCTGTAGTTTCAGCTATTGGTATGTTTGCCATGTTCTTGAATGACTATCAAATCCTTGTCGAAAAAGAAGTGTCCACCGATGAACACGAACCAGAAGTGCATGGAACTAGTGAAGAAGCTAAGCAGGATACCAAAAACAGTGACGAAGCAGAAGTTATCAATATCACCAATTTATAGGTCACAATAAAGCCTATGTAAATTGATCATATATATTTTCAGAACATCTAAAAAAATGATTCAATCAGGAATCAGTATTAGTTAAACTACACTACTCATTTAGGTCATGTCTGTTATTTGGATAAACAGGTTGACTTATTTGCCCATTAAAAATGTTTATAATTCCATATTTATAGCCAACCTTATGAGCCACTATTTTCAAAGTATCACTTAAACTTTCTTTGATTGGTCCATCATAATGTTTCCAGCCTAAGCTTGATTTAATTTCGGATGAAAATTTATATCCAATACTTAGATCTGAATCAATATTTTCTAGAGTAACTATTCCATCATTAATAATTACTTTTGGTATTTGTGTTAATTGCGCTTTTCCACCCGGGTAAAACTCTGAAATCAAATCTATCTCTTGAATATTTCCTTTATCATCAATTTCCTGAGTCCATCTATCAAGTTCATTTCTGAATCCAACTAAGAGATTATTATATGATGCATCATTAGCAAGATTGTTTAATTCATGTGGATCATTTTGTGTGTCAAATAATTCTTCATAGTCTTTTTCTTGTCTAAACCAAAGGGCTTGATTTGCATCTAGTTTATTCGAATTACGCATCTGCAATAATTCTTTCATTATTTCCATGTTTTCTCTGTAATCAAGAGGTAAATAATAAGGCTTGTCAGGATAATAGTTTTTAAGATATTTATATCGTTTATCCCGAATCGCGCGAATCATATCTGTACTCTCGTCAAACCGATCTGCGTGCGCATGAACATACTGCCTCTCCGTATTAGACCTATATTTCCCTTCAAATGCCTGTCCTTGCATAAAATCAGGCGGTTCAATATTGGCTAGTGACAATAAAGTGGCAGGAAAATCAACAAAACTTATTAATCTATCATCAATAGTCCCAGCCCTCATCTTATTCGGGTATCTTATAATAAGTGGTACTTTTAAACCTGAATCATATAGTAATCTTTTTTGTCGTGGAAGTGGACCGCCATGATCAGAATAGAAAAAGATAATAGTATTGTCTAGCAATCCATCTTCCTCAAGTTGATCTAAAATTTTACCTACTCCCTTATCCAATCTCATTATGTTTGTATACAAACGCTGCATAGTTTTAACACCAACCTCATTTTGAGGTAAATATGGTGGTATTACAATGTTAGTATCACTATGAAAGAGTAGAGGGTATTCATCTCTATCATTTCTTTTTGAATTAGAATTTGATCCATTTCTGTCAGGTGGAAATATTGATTCATCTGAAAGATGAAAATCAAAATTCCACATATTCGACTCATGGGTAACAAAAAAATTAAAGACACTAAAAAATGGTATATCCTTGTCTAACCTATTTCTCCAATGGGCAAATTTACTAGATTCATCCCAAGCTAATTCTGATTTAAAAAATTGATAATCTTCTTTATCATTATTTGAAGTGTAAAACCCATTTAACCTTAAAATTTCACTAACCATCTTAACATCTTTTGGTAATACAACCTGATAATCAATGAGCCCTTTTTCTCTAGCACTTGGTTGTTGTACCAATGTTCGCATATTGTGTGCGCCAGCTGAATTTGGATAAACTCCAGTTGCTAATGTAAATCTACTAGGGGAGCAAACTCCTGACACAGAATAGGCATTTGTATATACTACTCCTTCATCAGCAAGTCTATTTAAATTGGGAGTAAATGCGCTGCTATCACCATACATACTTAAATACATTGAACTTAAATCTTCAGCCACTAACCACAATACATTGATCTGTTCAGGCTGAGTTTTGGGAATACAAGAATTGATAGTGGTACTCAACACTAAAATTACCCCGATTAGAGTCCTATTTATTCTCATGATACTTTTTGTTTTAACTTTATAGATTCTTACAAGCGTTTATTTGATTAAAAAAGAACTACTCTTTTCAATAAACCTCTAATTCCTAGTTATTCCATTATACTTGTTAAATAATGTTCGGCGTCTAACGCAGCTTTACACCCTGTTCCAGCCGCTGTTACGGCTTGACGGTACACGGCATCCATTGCATCTCCACAGGCAAATATACCAGGCAAATCGGTTTTGGTGGTCTGGGCTTTGGTCTGAATGTAGCCTACATCGTCCATGGTTAATACTCCCTTGAAGAGTTCGGTATTAGGGCGGTGACCAATGGCTACAAATAATCCAGTTACATTGTCTAAGGTTTTTACCTCACCGGTATTTCGGTTTTTGACCTGAATACCTTGAACCACCTGATCGCCTAGAACCTCTACTACTTCGCTATCCCATATGAACTCAATTTTTTCGTTGGCGAATGCGCGAGCTTGCATGGCCTTGGATGCTCGAAGCTCATCGCGCCGGTGAATAACGGTTACTTTACTGGCAAATTTAGTTAAAAAGGTGGCTTCTTCCATCGCGGTGTCTCCACCACCAACAATAGCCACATGTTCGTTTCGGAAAAAAGCACCATCACAGGTAGCGCAAGCTGAAACCCCTTTACCTCGTAATTTAGTTTCACTTTCTATGCCCAACCACATCGCTGAAGCACCGGTTGAGATGATGAGTGCATGCGTCTTAATCTGCACTTTTTCATCAATAGTGAGTGTGTACGGTTGTTCACTAAAGTCTACGTCGGTGACAAACCCATAGCGGCAATCGGCCCCAAATTTGGTAGCTTGTTCGCGGAAGTCTTGCATCATCTGTGGTCCCATTACCCCGTTGGGATAGCCAGGGAAATTTTCAACGTCCGTTGTGGTCATCAATTGGCCACCGGGTTCCGGCCCTTCAAACACAATAGGGCTTAGGTCCGCACGTGCGGCGTATAAAGCGGCAGTTAACCCAGCCGGGCCACTACCCATCACAACAACTTTGAATGTCTTTCCTGCAATATCTTCCATCTTTTTCTCCAACTATAAATTTTTCGATGTGCAAAGATACCAATTCTAGAAATAACTGCCCGTTCTTTCTGTCTATAATCATGATAGGAATCCTCAATCGGTAAACATAACAGGAGCTCAGGACTAGCGATTTGAACAGGAGCTCAGCTCGCCAGAAACATCTAAATTCGATGGGATGTAGGTCTCAGTGACTGCAAATCCATTTTCAATTCGCTTAAGTAACAGATAGTCAGGAAATATAAAAAATTCTAATTGCTCGATTGTTTCTCCAGTTATATCCCCTTCTTCTTGAACCACCAACTCATACGCCTGCTGTACTTCCGTAATCGACTCAATATCTAGCTTAACTACATTGTAGCAACTTTGAGGCACTAAGTAGGCAATTACTTCAATCATTTCTTCGGTGATGTGCAAATAACCCGTCACCTCATCACTTAACTCTTGTTCCCATACACCCAAGAATGGATATGTACCACATGGAGCCTCTAATTCATCCATATTTTTTACGCTAGCGTTGAATATTTGAGTTTCAACCTCATTGCCATCTTCTGAACTTCCTGCTTGAGAAGTTCCCCCTTCCAAATCGGTGCTTGATTCACTCAGGCTTAAATCTCGTACATGAAGCCAACGATCATTTCGAGAGAACCCCATCGTTATGGACTCATTTCCCGTACTTTCATTTATTGGTTGTAGGGTATATACTCCATTCGCTTGAATATCTTGAATGGCGTAGCGCTTGATTTCACTACATCGGTAGACCCCATTGTAGTAATAGAAGGTAACCTCTGAACTCGTTATTTCAATATAGGTGTAATTATTACCCCCAGTCCAATCTTCCCAAACACCGATATTTTGATCGTTAAAATTGGGGTCTGTGACGTCAATAGCATCGCAACTCAACAACACAGCAAGCGTTGTTACTATGCAAAAACTGGTTAAAGACTGTACCTTCAAAAACTTCATGTTTCAGTTTATAATCTTCTACTGCTTTTAAGGGTTCCTACCACTCTTATAGTGCCAAACCCTACTCTACTTTATAAAGTAATATAATAATAGGGTTAGCATTGGCTATTTTCAAATTTATTCCTTCAATAGCCAGAATATTTTCACCACCTTATGTGGATGATGCGCTGAAAGATCGGTCGAAATTTGGGCAAGGTAAAAAACATGCTAAAAAAGCGCTCCCATCTGAGTTTGTCCAAACGTTGCATTTCATTAAGTTGTTAGCGTTAATAAATACGGAGAAATATGTTGCAAATTGCAGTACCTAAAGAAACAGCTGCTCACGAAAACAGAGTAGCGTTATCTCCAGCAGCCGTTAGTCAGTTGATCAAGGATGAGCATCAGGTTCTTATTGAAAAAGGAGCCGGTGATGCCTCTAACTTTTTAGATCAAGATTACACAGATGCCGGAGCGACCATAGCTACGAATCGGAGTGAAATTTTTTCACAAGCCGATTTAGTTCTAGCTGTTCAAACCCCTTCAGAAGATGATCTTGGCCTTATGAAAAAAGGTAGCACACTTATTTGTTTTCTTTGGGCGCTTCAACATCCTGAGTTAGTAGAAAAACTCAAAAGTTTGGGAATTACTGCCCTTGGAATGGATGCTATACCTAGAATATCAAGAGCTCAGAACATGGATGCCTTATCGTCTATGAGTTCTATTGCAGGGTATAAAGCAGCATTAATGGCCGCTTCAGAACTGGATAAGTATTTCCCTATGATGATGACCGCCGCAGGTACCATCCCACCGTCTAAAGCCCTTATCATGGGTGCGGGTGTAGCTGGATTACAAGCAATTGCAACTTGCCGAAAGTTAGGAGCGGTGGTAGAAGCCTACGATGTTCGACCTGCGGTAAAAGAACAGGTCGAAAGTTTGGGGGCTAGTTTTGTGGAAGTACCCTTAGAAGAAGATAATACAGAAACCAAGGGTGGGTATGCTAAAGAATTATCTAACGATGCCCAAGAGCGCCAACGTCAAGTTATGCATGAGCACGTAAAAAAATCTGATGTGGTCATTACAACGGCACTAATTCCGGGTAAACCCGCACCTTTATTGGTTACTGAGGCCATGGTCGCCGATATGCAGGCTGGCTCCGTAATTATCGATTTAGCAGCTGAAAATGGTGGGAACTGCGCCCTTACCGAAGCAGGTAAAACGGTTGTTAAACATGGCGTTAAAATAATAGGACCGATCAACATACCTAGTCAGCTTTCATCTCATGCGAGTCTACTTTATGCAAAAAACATGCTGGCATTGCTCAAATTGTTGATTAAAGAAGGTGAGTTAGATTTCGATATGGACGATGAAATCATCCTGAATACCACCATAACTAAGGATGGAGAAGTAGTCTCTCCCTTACTTCAAACTAATTAATTACCCCTAATTATATATTATGGAAGTCGATCTAACACTATTACTATTTATTTTTGCTTTGGCCAGCTTTATTGGTTTTGAGCTCATTTCTAAGGTACCACCCACCCTCCACACTCCCTTGATGAGCGGTGCAAATGCTATTTCTGGAATTACTATAGTGGGTGCCCTAATCGTAGCGGGTAGCTTAGGTAACCCACTTGGAAAATGGATTGGTTTTGCCGCTATCATCCTAGCTACAATTAATGTGGTTGGTGGATTTATGGTCACCGACCGTATGCTAGAGATGTTTAAGAAAAAGGAGGATGAAAAATGAGCGCATTCCTACCTGAAACTATTTTGAACTGGCTACCAGACGCTATCCAATTGTTCTATTTGGTGGCTACTGGCTTCTTTATCCGTGGGGTAAAACTTTTAAATTCACCTGGGACGGCACGTAAAGGAAACCAATTTGCCGCTATCGGGATGCTGATTGGTGTGCTCGTCACCTTGTTTGACCAAGACATTGTTGAATTCGAGTTGATTGTTGGTGGAATCGTGGTAGGTGGCCTTATTGGTCTATTACTTGCTAAAAAAGTGCAAATGACCGCTATGCCGGAGTTAGTAGCGGTATTTAATGGCTTCGGTGGGGCTGCTTCGGCCCTCGTGGCTTGGGGTGAGTTGGCTCGAAACCCTGATATCTTAAGTTTTGATACGACCGGTTTGGTCTCCATAGGGCTTAGCGTATTTATTGGAGCACTGACCTTTACTGGTAGTTTTATTGCCTTTGGTAAATTAAGCGGCTTCATTTCTGGAAATGCGATTACCTTCCCTGGTTTAAATGTCATTAACATTGGGGCTATGATTGCCACCTTAGGACTCATAGGATATTTTGCTTATGATCCTACCAATCCTACCTTATTTTGGGTTATTCTAGGTATCTCTCTACTCATTGGGGTAACCTCTGTAATACCAATAGGTGGAGCCGATATGCCGGTGGTAATCTCCTTACTCAATTCCTATTCTGGTATTGCAGCAGCGATGGCTGGATTTGTGTTGCAGAACAACCTGTTAATTGTTTCAGGTGCATTGGTAGGAGCTGCTGGACTTATTCTAACCAACATTATGTGTAAAGCTATGAATCGTAGCTTGGTTAATGTGATTTTTGGTAGCTTTGGGGCCGCAGCTGGTGGACCTGGGGCAAGTGGAGATGGCGACAAAACCGTTCGTGAAACCTCTGCTGAAGATTTAGCTATTCAAGTCGCCTATGCTTCCAAAGTGGTAATTGTCCCTGGCTATGGTCTTGCTGTAGCCCAAGCACAGCATATTGTCAAAGAAGTAGCTACCAAACTTGAGTCTCGAGGAGTTCAAGTCAAATATGGAATTCATCCTGTGGCAGGACGTATGCCCGGTCATATGAACGTGCTATTAGCTGAGGCCGACGTTCCCTACGATCTTTTGAAAGACATGGATGAAATAAATCCAGAGTTTGCAACCACCGACGTTGTACTCATTATAGGCGCAAATGATGTGGTAAATCCTTTGGCAAAGACAGATCCAACAGGACCTATTTATGGAATGCCCATTCTAAATGTAGATGAAGCTAAACGAACCATCGTGTTTAAACGATCCCTAAGTGTTGGTTATGCCGGCATCGATAATCCGCTTTTTTACGCCGAAAAGAATCAAATGTTCTTTGGTGATGCTAAAAAAAGCTTACAAGCTCTTAATGAAGCGTTGAATGAGGTATAAGTACCCCTTAATCGTCAGTGTATTCGCTATTTTATGGTTGGGTTGCTCCAAGGACGAATGTAATCTGGAACCTAATCTAGCGGTCAATCAAGAGCAGTTGGCCAAAGATATCGAGGCCATCGATGCTTATTTAGCTTCAAATGACATAGAAGCACAGACCCATCCTTCTGGTTTACGCTATGTAATAAAGCGTAGCGGTGAAGGCGATCGCCCCAATTACTGTTCTAATGTTTCAGTAAGCTACGAAGGTAAAACATTGAATGGGACTATATTCGACAGTCGCTCTACCCCAATAAATTTTCCTTTAGAAAATCTAATTACGGGTTGGCAGATTGGAATCCCTCTTGTAAAAGAAGGCGGACGCATCACCCTGTATATCCCTTCCGTTTATGCTTACGGAGCAAACGGCATAGGGTCTGATATTCCTCCAAATGCCTCCTTAGAATTTGAAATCCTTCTTTTTCAAACCAATTAATTCGTCCTATTGACTGATAACAACCGGTCAAAAGTCCTAGGAATATTCGCTTAAAAAAATATTGGGGAACGATTAAGCCCTAGTTGTGCATTTACTTAGGCAGATAGTGATATGTTTAAATAGTTGGAAAAAAAGTTAAGGAGTTTTTTCCACCTTAGTATCTCAATCGTTATTGCAGCCTTTGGCTGTGGTCAATTAGTTGCACGCTTTGCTGGTTTGCTCTAATTGACATACCTCCTATTATTTGGTTAGTACCCTTCAACCCTGAAAAGTTGAAGGGTTTTTTTTTACACTACATCCTGATCGTAATGTTTTCGTGCCAAATAAAATGCTACCGAAGATCCAATTCCACATAGTAAATAGATCGTCCATACCGCTGAAGCAACCGCCATTGCACCTTGAAAGATGTGATCGCTTAGCCAGCCAGCAAGCGGTGGTCCCGCACCAAAACCAACAACACTAACGACAAATAAATATAACGCCCCCACTAGACCACGCTGATCGTCGCGTGCAAAGAATTGAATGGTTGCAGCAGCTACTCCATTGTACGATGAGGCAATAATGTTTCCGATTCCTATGGCCCAAAATGCAAGCATAGGATGTTCACTATGCAATCCTACCCACAAAAAAGGCAGCGATACCAAGCCAGAAATCCATCCCCATGCTAAGCGATTTCTAGGACCGTAATGATTTGCCCATCGATCCGATATCCACCCAGCACCATTTACTGCTACTGCGGTAGCGACTAAAAACCAACCGTAGCGGGGTATCAAATCCGCTCGATCAAAACCTTGGGTGAAGATACTACCGATAAAGGCCAGTATGGTATACCCACTCATTGCGAGCAATCCAAAACCCAACAAATGATATCGTAACGCAGGTTTTAACAACAAGCCACGTAATTGTTTCCAAACAGATGCTTCACTCACAAACGAATTGGTTGAGTTAGCCTGCTCTATACTATCCTCGCCAGAACCTTGGTATGTGACCCGACTTGGTTCGACTAAACCAACGATAGATAGTCCAACTAGTAAAAACCCGGATGCTCCTAGCACTTGCAATGAAATACGCCAATCATATGCTTGCGCTACCGAACCACCCACTAAGAACGACAGGCCCACTCCTATAAAAATGGCTGATGCATAAGCAGAGTAGACTGTAGCTCGCCGCTCTTGAGGAAATACATCGGCTAATAAGGAATACACCGCTGGACTTAATGCTGCCTGGCTAAGCCCTAATGCCATACGCATGGCGATAAGAAAGCCTAAAGAGGATGCCCAGCCACTAGCTAGCGTAGCGAAGCTCCATACCGTAGCGCCAATTAATATAATTCGAACACGAGATGTTTTGTCGGCTAAACGTCCCATTACCAATCCCATTATGGCATAGACCCAGCTAAAACTAGGTCCATATAACCATCCCAGATTGGTAAAACTAAGTCCTAAATCCTGCCGAATGGATTCTCCAAGTACCGCAATAATTTGACGATCCACAAAGCTATTCACATATAGCAGCATGAGTAGAACTAGGCTCACATAACGAGTAAGGTTAGTCATGTTACGCTTAGGGGTTGTCATAGTAGAAAGCTTATTGGTACCCGCCCATAAATACAGTTACAACAAAGAGCCTTGAATCTAATAATCATCGGACAACACAGAACGTACAGAGGCTTTGTAATGCTCCTGAATGTAATCAATAGCTTCTTCTCGTGGGAGTAGTGATATTGACGGTTGATCAAAAGTGGTCATAGTAGTATGCTCGTCCCTTAAGTAGGTGTCACTCCATGCCATTAAATCATATACTATTGGGCTAATAGACAAACCCTTTTCAGTGAGGTGATAAATGTTCACCTTTTTGTTGTTGGGTGGATGAGTTTTAGTGATCAGATCTAGGCTAAGCATGGTCTTTAAACGAGATGAGAGAATATTTGGGGCGATTCCCTCTTCTGATTCTGAAATATCCTTAAAGGTGTGGCAATGTTGAATAAGCATGAGCTTAATGATGACCAAGGTCCATCGATCCCCCACAATATCCACAGCCGATGTGACCGGACAGCTACATCTAAATAAATTCTTAATCGTTTCCATAGTCTCAAGGAGATTTGAGCATAAAAGTAAAACTTAAACTTGTGAATAAATAGTAAATTCCTGATATTTAAATTACTTTCAAAATGAAAGTAATTATTCCTATCTTTGATAATATTTATTCCCAAAGTATTCCTGTGGCATGTGGCCAAAGAATTACTACAACAAGTATACACAAAAAGAAACCCTCCAATACATCACCTCACTTACTATCATTAATTATGTCTGAAAAAGTACTTTTAACTGGAATATCCGGATACATCGGGCTGCATTGTGCTCAACAACTTCTTGAAAATGGGTACAACGTTGTTGGTTCTGTTCGATCACACTCAAAAGAGGCAGAAGTGCTGCGCAGTTTAACGAACGCTGGAGTAGATACCGCACATCTTGGATTTGTAGAATTGGACCTCACTAAGGATGACGGTTGGGATCAAGCGTTACACGGATGCGATTATCTAATGCATACCGCCTCTCCTTTCCCTATAGCTAATCCAAAACATGAAAGCGAAGTGATTGAACCAGCTGTCGATGGTACGTTACGTGCACTACGAGCTGCAGAAAATAACGGGATAAAACGAGTGGTGTTAACCAGTTCAGTTATTGCCATTATGGGCGGCAGGATGCAAGGAACAATAACTCCTGCTCAATGGACCGATCTTCAAGCAAAGAATATAAGTACCTATGCCAAAAGTAAAACCTTAGCCGAGCAAGCAGCATGGGACTTTATCAAAGATAGCGAAGCCGATAACATACCTGAACTCGTAAGTATTAATCCTGGAGGCGTTTTTGGCCCAGCCATAGGAGATAACTTATCGGGTGCTTCCATGAGTATGGCCTCCCAAATGTTACAAGGAAAAATGCCCATGGTACCCAACACTGCTTTCCCTATGGTCGATGTCCGTGATGTAGCCCAACTACATGTGGCTGCATTAAAGCAAAAGAAAGCAGCTAATCAGCGATTTATTGCCGCGGAATCAGAACCTCGAAGCTTTCAGGAAATTGGGGCGATGCTTAATAAACTGGGCTATACTGGCCCCAGTACACGGCTCGCTCCCAATGTATTGCTAAAATTTCTATCATTCTTTGATCGTGAAGCCGCGGGAATGTTAGGCTTATTAGGCATGAAAATTTATGCTGACAACTCGGCAACTAAAGAAGTCTTCGATTGGGAACCCATTCCTTTTGAGCAAACCCTCCGAGATACAGCTACCTTCATAGAAGGGTTGATAACGGTGAAAAAATAGCTCAGGATTTTTTATTTTGAGCGAATGAAAGATACAGAAACCAGAGAATCAGAAACCAGAAAAGGCCCTAAGCTGCCTCGGAAATCGAAGAAGCAAAAAGAGCGAGCTGCTGAGATCCTTCGAATTCTCTACTCTAAATACCCTAATCCACATTGCGAACTAGATCATAGGAATGCATTTGAGTTGCTAATGGCAACCATTTTAAGTGCACAGTGCACCGATGTGCGTGTGAATATGGTTACCCCGGCTCTGTTTGAAAGTTACCCCACCGCAGAACTCATGGCGCAGGCTCCATTAGAAGAGCTGGAAAAACTGGTTAAAACGACTGGCTTTTATCGGAACAAAGCAAAGTCTTTGAAAGAAGCCTCCCAGCGAATCGTCTCCAATTTTAATGGGGAGGTACCTCAAAACATGGACGACTTACTGAGTCTTCGAGGTGCGGCCCGAAAAACAGCCAATGTAGTACTGGGTAATGCGTTCAATATTAATGCAGGAGTTGTGGTCGATACACATGTTAAACGGTTCTCATACCGATTTGGGCTTACCAGAGAAAAGAATAACACCGATAAAATTGAGCGTGATCTAATGGCGTTGTTCCCTCAGGAAAGCTGGACCGATGTATCTCATTTAATGATTCATCACGGCCGTGGACCATGTAAAGCCCGTTTCTCTAAAGCACCTGAAGACGATTTATGCCAGCAACACTCACGTCACTGCCCCTGTCATAAAATGCGGTCTGAGGAGGTTTCGGGATGATAGATTTCTGGAACCAACGATACGCCGCCAGTGAATACGCGTATGGAACCGAGCCCAATGACTTCTTCAGGTACTGCCTGAATGAATACTCGAGTACCTTACTTCCAGACCGACCTGCTTTACTTATGCCCGCCGAGGGAGAAGGTAGAAATGCGGTATATGCGGCTAGTCTGGGCTTTGATGTCACTGCGTTTGACCCAAGTGAACAGGCTAGGCTAAAGGCACTAAAACTTGCTAAAACCTATGGTATTGCTTCAGAAAAGCTAGACTATCGTCTCGGGGATTGCACGATTCTTGACGAGCCCGAGCATAGCTTTGATGCGGCAGGATTAATCTATGCACACTTCCCACCTGCTTTAAGAGCACAATACTATCCTCGAATCCAAGCTTTGCTAAAACCGGATGCTCTGGTGTTTTTAGAGGGTTTTAGTGTAAATAACCTACCTTATAGGGCAAAAAACCCGGATATTGGAGGGCCTACAGATCCGTCCATGCTCTTCACTAAAGAGAGTGTGGTTGCCGATTTCCCTGGCTTCGAACCTTTATACATTCAGGAAGAGGAGGTTGAGCTTCGTGAAGGAATCTATCACGTTGGAATTGGCAAGGTCATTCGAATGATTGCTCAGAAGCAAGGCTAGCTTCCAAATAAATGGTTGTCAATAAACGTGTTATTCCCCTTTGATTTCCATTTTTTCGGCGAAATAGTCGCAAAAATCACGCATATCCCCTGAAATTCGCTCATCATTAATTGACTGCTCTAAGGTATCGGCCATACTAACTAGGGTTTGATGAAAGAAAATCTTCATCTCGTCCACTGTCATATCTCGGGTCCAAAGATCCAGCTTTAAGGTGTCTTTACTCCGGTTATCCCACAACGAAAGTAGCATAGCACGGCACGAAGCTTGGTCCATTCCCTGCAGATCATCGGCCGTCCACTCAATGCTCGATGGAATGTGGTCATTATCTAGTTCTACTTTTATGTTGATGTTCTTAGTCTGCATAATCAATCGTTTTATTAGTAGTTTATATTGTATTCCACGTTAACCTCACCATCCCCTAATACTCCGCACTACAATGCTCGCGAAACGCATCTAGCACCCGCTGCATATCATCGGGTAACTCGGACTCAAAGCGTATTTTTTCCCGGGTTGATGGGTGCTCGAATCCAAGCGTTTTCGCATGCAAGGCTTGACGGCCTAAATCCGTTATGAGACGATGAAAAAGCACCTTACGACTTCCTGTATTCGGGCCGAAACGAACCGACGCTCCACCGTACGTAGTATCCCCAAAAACGTGATGTCCTATATGCCCCATATGCACACGAATCTGATGAGTGCGTCCTGTTTCTAAGCGAATTTCCACAAGTGACAAATAATCGAAATACTCCAAGACCCTGTAATGGGTAACAGCGTGTTTCCCCTTACCTGCGGGTAGCACCGTCATTAGCTTTCTGTCTTGCTTGGAGCGCCCAATATCCCCCTCAATTGTTCCCTCTTCAGGTGGATTACCCCATACCAGGGCCCAGTAGCTTCGCTCTACATCTTTTTCAGCAAATTTAGCGGATAGAGCCGCTAAAATATGATCATTTTTTGCTACTACAAGCAATCCGGAGGTATCCTTGTCGAGCCGGTGGACAATGCCTGGGCGCAAATCACCCGGATCGTCTTCTCTGTCTCCTAACTCTTCAACATGGTGCATGAGACCGTTAACCAAGGTTCCTGTCCAGTTTCCATACGCAGGATGCACCACCATTCCCGCCGCCTTATTAACCACTAGCATGTCCGCATCCTCATATACAATATCAAGTGGCAATTCTTCTGCAACCGCTTCTGGCGGTGGGGCAATAGGTAATTCTATATATATATTATCACCAGGTAACATGGTATACGAGGCTTTTTCATGCTTTCCATTCACCCAAACATAGCCCTGTTTAATGGCTTCCTGTACTTTACTTCGAGTCGCATTTTCCACAAAAGAGGTTATGTATACGTCGAGCCTAATGGACTCATGTTGTCCGGGGGGCACCGTAAATTCGTATATCGTTGTTGTTGGGCGTTCACTCATAAGTACTCTGATTGTCTGATTTGGGTCGGTAATATACCTAGAAATAAGGAAGCAACTTGGATGCATCGGGTTTTTTCTGGCCTTTGTTATAAACGAAAGCACAAAACTTTTTCGAATTTCTCTTTAAAAGATGAAAGGGATGTCGGATATTTAGACTCTATATAAAACACCGATATGATACGCAGCCTATACATAAAAGATTTTGCCTTGATTGACGAACTCGAAGTCGAGTTCGGGCCGGGGCTGAACATACTCACTGGGCAGACCGGCGCAGGTAAGTCCATCATTATTGGTGCATTAAATATGATATTAGGAGAACGGGCCGACACCGAGGTCATTCGGCAAGGCAGTACCAAGGCCATCGCCGAAGCTACCATTGCCCACAATAATGATCCTGCTTTACTTTCTGCGCTACAGCAACATGACATTGAACAGCACAGTCCTATCATACTCAGGCGCGAGATTCGAGAAAACGGAAGTCGGGCATTTATTAATGATTCACCCGTTACCATTGGAGTGCTTAAATCCATTGGTGATTTATTGGTAGACTTACACGGGCAATACGATCATCAACTTCTGCTTAAAGAAGAACATCACTTAGGGGTTCTGGATCAATTTGGCCATACTCAGCAGCAGCTTTCCCTGTATCGAACCGCCTATGATAAAATGAAAGAACTTCGCATAGAAAAGCGCCAACTGCTTAAAAGGGAGCAAGAACTTCTTGAAAAAACCGAATTGTACCGGTTTCAACTTCAAGAATTAGAAAAAGCCCGTCTGCAACCCGACGAGGAAGAACAGATTCAAGCAGAAATGCAATTACTTGACAATGCTGAAATTTTGGATCAAAAAGCTCAGTGGATTAGTGAGTTAGGTGAAAGTGAGGATATAGACGTTGCCGGCTTGTTGAATAAGTTGAAATTGACCCTAGAAGATCTTGCTCGAATAGAACCGGAATTTGAGCAGTATTTAACCGAGATTAACGCCGCAAGAGTGAGCATTATCGAAACCATTAGTTTTGCTGAACAATACCGCAATCGTATAGAGTTTAACCCAGCACGTCTTGAAGAATTACGCCAGCGTCAAGCAGAACTCAACCGGATTCAAAAAAAATATGGCCGTGATATACCCTCTCTTATAGACTATGAGAGAACAATTGCCGAAGAGTTATCCGTTGCTGAGAATTTTGATTTGGCCCTAGAACGCATAACCCAGTTAATTACCCAACAAGAACATGTTTTGCAAGAGGCCGCGGTGGCTTTGCATAACCTAAGAAGAACTACTGGCGATCAATTGGCCCAATCCATAGAAATAGAATTGGCCCAATTGGGAATACCTCATGCACGATTACAGGTGCAGGTTAATTGGCTGTATGATACCAATGGCTGGTTTGTCCTACCCGAGCAGGAACAAACAGATCCAGCACATACTGCGCGAGTAGAGTGCACCGAATCCGGCGGGGATGATGTGGTTTTTTATTTAAGTACCAATAAAGGGGAATTGCCTAAAGCTTTGGCAAAAATAGCTTCAGGTGGGGAAATAAGCCGCGTTATGTTGGCCCTTAAAAGTGTGCTGGCAAAAGAGCAACACCTCCCCGTCATGATTTTTGACGAAATCGATACCGGAATTAGTGGCGAAATTTCTGAAAAAGTAGGCCGAAGTATGCGCACCTTATCCGAACATTGTCAGATCATTGCCATTACGCATCAACCCCAAATCGCAAGTCAAGCGCACGTCCACTATAAAGTGCATAAATCCGAAAAAGATGATCGTACGGTGAGTACCATTCTCCGGCTGGACGATGAAGAACAAATTCGAGAGGTGGCCAGCCTAATGAGTGGTGCACAAATCACCGAGACCACACTACAATCGGCTAAGGAGCTAGTAGCGCATAATCGGCAAATTTAAGCACCTGCTAGATGCTTAAATAAGCATTGTTTAGAATTCAAATTTTTTCTAAAAAAGTTATATACTCACTTAAGATTACAAACCTATTCGCTGTGCAATAAGTGTGGCAGGATGTAAAGCACCCATGCCTACTCCATCCTTAATTTGATGTCTGCAAGAGAAACCAGGAGCACAAATGAGTGTTTCTGCCTCTAAATTTCCAAGCCGAGGAAACAGGCGTTGCCACCCAATTTCCATAGAAAGCTCATAGGTATCCTCATCGTAACCAAAACTGCCTGCCATACCGCAACAGCCTGTATCCATAGCTTCTACATCATAACCTGCAAGTTCAAGAGCATGGATAGTTGCTGTATTCCCAATTAGGGCTTTTGTGTGACAGTGACCGTGCAATACTACCTTTGGAGCTTGAGATACTGGATTCAACCTTGCGGTAGGGAAACGGTTTTTATGCAACATTATAAATTCTTCGAAAGTAAAGGTATTTGATGCCAAAACTTTAGCCTTATCCAATAAATCATCGTCAACTAAATCCAAATATTCATCACGAATTGTAAGAATTTCAGAAGGCTCTAATCCAATAATTGGATAATTTTTTTTTGCGAGAGGTGCCAACCCTTCCACCACACTGACTGCTGTTGTTAGCGCCTTATCTAACAATCCTTGAGAGATAAAAGTACGACCTAATTCCTGTATACTTGGAATTATTACCTCAAATCCCATTGATTGGAGTACCCATATGGCATGCTTACCTACCTTTGATTCATGATAATCCGTATATAGGTCTGCCAGTAAAAGAACTTTAAAATTAGTCCTTGGTGAAGGGTTCCTCCTAGACCAATCTATAAACCTTACAGAGTTAAATTGTGGTAGATCCCGCAAAGGTGATACCCCAAAAAATTGCTTCAGTATTTGTTTACCTAATGAAGATTTCGTTAAAATATTTGTTAAGCCTGAAAATTTAGATGCAAGAGGGTACAGTTTAGCCGGTTCCCCAAAAAACTCTTCTTTTCTACTGATTCCGTGTTTCTGATGGTAGCCATGCATAAATTCTGCTTTCATTTTGGCCATATCTACATTAGCTGGGCATTCACTCTTGCATGCTTTGCAACTTAAACAAAGTGACAAAGCTTCTTTTAAATCTTCAGATTCAAAACCTTCATGATCATCACCTGAAAAAACTTGCCGAAATACATTTGCTCGACCTCTTGTAGAATCTTTTTCATCTTTTGTTGCCATGTAGGATGGGCACATAGTCCCACCGCTTTCGGCTAATTTCCTACAAACTCCAGCACCATTACAGAGTTCTATTGAATCATTAAATCCACCTAGCTTACGCCACTTAAAAACCGTTGGTACTGCTAATGGCTTGTAATCAGGAGAATAACGTAAATTTTTTTCCATAGGATTTGGATGCACTATCTTACCAGGATTAAAAACACCCATTGGATCCCAAATATCTTTAACTTTAACTAATAAAGAAACGATGTTAGATCCCAATACCTGCTCAATGAAAGGGGCACGAGCTCGACCATCACCATGCTCTCCAGAAAGTGACCCCCTATATTTTTGAACAGTTTCGGCGAACTCCTGTGCCATCTGTTTCATTTTTGTCACACCTTCTATACTAGTCGTATCAATTATTGGTCGAAAGTGTAACTCACCTACCGATGCATGAGCATAAAAGACACAATGTGTATCATGCCTATTAAGAATTGCTTGTACATCTTGTACATAATTAGGTAAATCTGTTACTCTTACAGCAGTATCCTCACAAAATGCTGGTGTTCTAGAATCCTTTCCCAAACCCATAAGTAATCCTAAACCTGCTTTTCTTAGATCCCAAACTTGTTGCATCTCATTTGTTTCTGATAATTCAACACAGGCATAGGTTAAACCCAATTTTTCTAACTCTGCCATTAAATCTTTTGATTTTTTAAACATTTTAACCCGATTATCACCCTCAAACTGAATTATCAAAATACATTTTGGATCTTGGCGTAAAAAAAATCGATTTTTTTTGTGCTCAATATTTTCTTTGGTAGCATCAAGTATTATGTCGTCAATCAATTCAACAGCTACCGGATTTTTTTCAGTAGCGATAATAGTTGCGTTCATTGCATCATCAATACTTCTGAAGTGAGGTATAATCATACATTTATATGGCTGAATTTCTTCTAGATTTAACTTAGCAGAAACAGTCATTGCTAGGGTTCCCTCACTACCGGCCAGTAACTCACAAAGATTGAAAGGTCTACCACCCTCACTGATTGGGCTCATCTCACATAATGCATCAAGGGCATAACCTGTATTGCGCCGTTTGATATCTTTATGTGGATAATGAGATAATATTTCATTTTTATACTCTTGAAGTAATTCAACAATTTCTCTGTAAATATGTCCTTCCAAATTTGGAAGACCCATTTTAATTTCTAATTCATCATTACTTAATGGTTTGGCAAGCATTTTTGAACCATCGCTTAATACTACCTCCATTTCTAAAATATGATTACGAGTACTTCCATATTTATAAGAATATAAACCTGCTGCATTATTACCTATCATACCACCAATCATACAATGCGAAGTAGTTGATGTATCTGGTCCAAAAATTAAATTATTTAAAGCTACTTCTCGATTCAACTGATCCCGAATAACACCAGGTTGTACCTTAACCCAGGAATCTTTTACATTCAATTCTAAAATCCTATTCATATTTTTGGAAACATCCATAATTAAGCCTGAACCAGTTGCTTGCCCTGCCAAAGATGTTCCAGCGCTGCGAGCTGTAATACTCCATTTTTCTTTCGCAGCCTGCCTTACTAAAAAGGCGATGTCTTCACCTGACTCAGGAAATATCACTCCTTTAGGCATCTCCTCATACATAGAGGCATCCTGAGCATATAAGCGTCTTGTTAGAGTATCAGATTTAATGCTTATTTTGGTAGACATCCGATTATTCTAATTTTATATGTTAAAAATTTACTTTTTATTTTAAGTATCCATTTATAAGTCAAAATCACTTTCGCATTTCCGCACCAATTCATCTCCCAACGATAAACAAGCGGTAGCAGCCGGACTTGGGGCATTGAGCACATGAATCTGGCGGTCCGCTCGTTCAAAATAAAAATCGTCCAAAATTTCTCCGTCAGGTTGCAGAGCCATCGCTCGGACTCCAGCGGGTGAGTGCTGTAAGTGATGACTTCTCACCTCAGGAATTAAGGTTTGTAGTCCTCTGACGAAGGCTTCTTTTGAAAATGAACGCTTATATTCGTCAAGTCCCATACGCCAATGTTTGGTAGCCATTTTCCAAAATCCAGGAAAGGTCAAGGATTCCAGAGACTCTTTAAAGTCAAAGGCAAACTTTTCGTAGCCTTCCCGTTTAAAAACAAACACGGCATTGGGTCCGCATTCAATCCCTCCTAAAGCCATTCGGGTAAAATGAACCCCTAGAAATGGAAATTCCGGGTTTGGTAGTGGATAAATCAGATGCTTAACTAAGTATTCGGCTTCTGGTTTGAGTTCGTAATATTCCCCTTTGAATGGAACTATTTTCACCGGCGAGTTCAATCCCGCGGACTTAGCCACATGGTCGCAGTACAGGCCGGCACAATTGATCAGATAACGTCCCTTATAGGTATTATTTCCCGCCTGAACAAGTACTTCACTCGCACTTTCACGTATAGCATGCACCCTCGCACCAAATTGAACGAAACCCCGGCCATCCGCCTCAATAATATCCATCATCCGGTCACACATTCCCACATAATCCACAATACCCGAGCAGGGAACGTGTATCGCTTTCACACCTTTAACATGTGGTTCAATTTCTACGAGCTCGGAGGGATCGATCATCCCGATACCTTCAATTTGGTTTTGTATTCCTCGCTCGTAAATCCCCTCCAAGCGGGGAAGTTCTTCCTCTTTGGTCGCCACAATCACTTTGCCACAAACCTCCATGGCAACCTCGTGTTCGTTGCAAAAATCGACGAGCTGTAACCGGCCATCTCGACAGTTTTTGGCTTTGTAACTACCTGGCTTATAATAAATACCTGAATGAATGACTCCAGAATTTTTTCCTGTCTGATGTGCGCCCACCCGCCCTTCTTTTTCAAGGACTAAAATGGTGGCGTCTGAAAACTTTTGGTGCAATTTGTACGCGGTAGCTAATCCCACAATACCGGCCCCTACAATAATAAAATCATAGGTTTTCTGAGTAGAGTTGAACGGACTTTTCGGGGTCTTTTCCGCCACCAAACTGCTGGCTAATGATGAATGTTGCATGCAGGAATATAAGAGGCTCTGAGAAAATTCACACGATAATGTGCAAAGGAACTTTTATCAGAATGAAATCGTATCTTTAGTGGTTATTTAATTTGTAATAAAGCTTGATATAAGCTTATATCCATCGACTAGGCTTGTATTCATCAACCAGAAAGGATTGTATTCCCAATGACCACTAAATTTCAACGTATTGGCTTATCGCGTATTGGCTTATTGAGTGTTGTACTTTTGTTCGTTGCATTTGCATGGAGTGGATGCTCGAAATCGAATTCCGAAACGGATGCAAGCAACATTAACCGGCATGGTCTCAATGAAGATCAGTTACGCATTCAAGGTGTATTACAACGTGCTAGCTTTGAGGATTTGGACGGAAAAATCGTTCAAATAGCCGATTATGAAGGCAAAATTTTGCTCATCGACTTTTGGGAAACCTGGTGTTCGCCTTGTTTAATGGTGTTCCCGGCGATGGATTCCTTACGTAGCGAATACGGCGATCGGTTCGAAGTATTGGCTGTGAATACCATTTTAGCGGATAACACTGAAGATGTGGCGCAATTTTCTGCTGAGAATCCCTACGATTTTAACTGGCTGGTCGACGTAAATGGAGTCGGAGAACAAGTCATCTCCATGGGCATTCCTTTCAAAGTGTTTATTGACACCGCCGGCTATGTAATTACAACCGAATTAGGCTCGCGCGGTACCCAAGGCGACTACGAGAAAACCAAAGCTATTCTAGAAGAATATTTACCTTAAAAACATACAAAACATGTCTCAAGAAACGATAGATTCATCTACAAAGTCCATTAAAGAAACGGCCAAGGCAGATTTACCAAGTACCAAACCTGCGTACAAAGTAGCCGATATTTCTCAAGCGGCGTACGGGCGTAAAGAAATTGAACTAGCCGAGGCTGAAATGCCTGGTTTAATGGCCATTCGTGAAGAGTACAAGAGTGAGCAACCTCTGAAGGGCGCGCGGATTGCAGGTTGTTTGCACATGACTATTCAAACCGCTGTGCTTATCGAAACCTTAATTGACCTTGGTGCCGATGTAACCTGGAGCTCATGCAACATTTATTCAACCCAAGACCATGCTGCGGCTGCGATTGCTGCTGCGGGTATCCCGGTATACGCATGGAAAGGCATGAACGAGGAAGAATTTGACTGGTGTATAGAACAGACCTTGTATTTCCCAGATGGTCAGCCTTTGAACATGATTCTAGACGATGGTGGCGATCTTACCAACATGGTACTGGATCGTTATCCAGCGTTGGCCGATGGTATTAACGGTATTTCTGAAGAAACAACTACCGGCGTACTTAGACTCATTGAACGCGAACGAAAAGGTACCTTAGCTCTCCCAGCAATTAACGTGAATGACTCGGTAACCAAATCTAAATTCGACAACAAATATGGTTGCCAAGAATCGGCCGTAGATGCAATTCGACGTGCGACCGATGTTATGATGGCCGGTAAAGTAGCCGTTGTAGCAGGTTATGGAGATGTGGGTAAAGGAACCGCAGCTTCACTTCGTGGGGCCGGTGCTCGAGTCATCGTTACCGAAATTGATCCTATTTGTGCACTTCAAGCAGCTATGGATGGTTTTGAAGTGAAGCGCATGGACGAGGCCGCGGCTAGGGCCGACATTATTGTCACGGCAACAGGGAATAAGGACATCGTGACGGGCGCGCATTTTGAGTCTATGAAAGACAAAGCTATTGTTGGTAACATTGGGCATTTCGATAACGAAATAGATGTAGCTTGGTTAAAAGCACATGCCACCGAAGATACTATTAAGCCTCAGGTTGATTTGTACACCCTCGAAAGTGGAAAACAAGTTATTCTGCTTTCACAAGGTCGATTAATGAATCTTGGAAACGCAACAGGTCACCCATCCTTTGTGATGAGTAATTCTTTTGCTAACCAAACTTTGGCACAAATTGCTCTATGGAACCGTCCAGAAGAATTCGAAACAGGAAAAGTGCACACGCTTCCGAAGTCATTGGATGAAAAAGTGGCTCGATTACATTTATCCAAAATCGGTGCTGATCTAGAGGAATTAACCGAGGAACAAGCAGCGTACATTGGTGTACCGATCACCGGGCCTTATAAGTCTGACGAGTACCGATATTAAAAATCGTTACGCTCTAAGCTTTATTGCTACAGTTTTTATCCCGAGACGGCGCTGTTGTGCCCTCTCGGGTTAATAAACTAGGAATCTCTGCGGCGCTTACCGCCTCCAGAACCACCTTTTCTGTGCCCACCACTAGGACGACCACCTCCACCACTGGGACGGCCTGCGCCACCGCCTGAACGACCGCCACCGCCTGATCGGCCTGCTCCACCGCCTGATCGGCCACCACCGCCTGATCGGCCACCACCGCCTGATCGGCCACCACCACCGGATCGGCCACCTCCTCCTGATC
>ERZ891134.874-NODE-874-length-22677-cov-11.391301_pt1 | contig 22677 bp, 19 predicted proteins | sample MGYA00520888_ERZ891134 | MGnify/ENA primary metagenome ERZ891134 (study PRJEB32303, sample SAMEA104408692) | aquatic metagenome | biome: Brackish water; feature: Coastal; material: water | place: Baltic Sea | collected 2014-10-23 | depth 10 m ... | reverse complement strand
CCTATTTCACAATAAGCTCCTATTACTGCTAAAAAAACATAGACTAGATAAAGTCCAAGATTTTGACTTCCCTTTAAATTTGAAATAAACTTACTCTGGGCTAACAAAATACCTATAGTTGTTAGAATTAAAATTGAGGGGATGTCAATTATATAGAGTGAAATAATGTCTGAAATGTAATAAGCGCTAATTCCTAGAAATAATAACCATGCAAGTGAGGTTAAACTTATGTTTTCATTTTCATCATTACCATCTTTAGATTTATTTTTATTAGAGATAAATTTTTTATTACTCTTCCAAATGCGGTTTAAAAATGTTGGGATAATTAATGTAATCATAATCCAAATAGCTGTTACAACATTATCTACAGCTATCGTTCCTGCGTACAAAATTCCTTTTTTTTGAAACTCGTACTCTAGCGCGATTGCATTAAAGTTTACACTTCCTCCCGTGTATGTTCCCGTTAGCATTCCAGCAATTACTTTCCCATCCTCTCCTAAAAGTGCTTGAGGATTTAATAAATACCATGAAATAATAATTCCACAAGTTGTTGCTAAAGATCCAATTACAAAAAGTCCTACCATTGGTAAACCAGCATTTTTTATCGAAGTAATATTTACTTTTAGTAATAAATAAAAGATAGATATAGGGGCAATATATTTGAAGATTATATCATATAGTTGAATACTATTTGATGCGGCAGGAATAAGATTGAAATTTGCAATGACTGCTGTAAAAAGTATAACTAACAAAGCAGCACCTCCAAGTTGCTTTCCAATTTTGGTTTTACCAGCATAAACTGATAGAACAACCATTAAGCATAATACAGATAATACATAAATTGGATTAGTAATAAAGTCCATTAACTATGAATTTTTTAATTAATCGTAAACCTCTACAACCAATTCTATTTCAACTGCTTGACCTCTAGGTAATGAATTAACTCCAACTGCAGCTCTTGCATGTTTACCTTTTTCACCAAAGACATCTACCATTAGATCAGAAAACCCATTTACAACTTTTGGTTGATCTATAAAATTTGGAGATGAATTTACTAGTCCTAATACTTTCACAATACGTTTGACTTTATTTAAATCTCCAAGCATTTCTTTTAGAACAGATAATTGATTAATCGCAGTTTGTCTAGCACCTTCATACCCTTGATCAATAGTAATTTTACCACCAAGTTTTCCTGTTAATTCTCTTCCATCTGGATACTTAGGTCCTTTACCAGCTAAAAATATAAGATTTCCGGCTCTAACACCGTTTACATAATTTGCAACTGGTTGAGGAGGAGTAGGTAGAGTTATATTTAGTTCTCTTAATCTTTCTTCTGGATTATAATTTGAATCAATTTCTGTTGATTGATCAACTTGAGTACATCCTGTTAATAAAATAGATGTAAAGATTATTAAAAATGCATTTGAGTAAAACTTCTTCATAGATTTAAGTTAAGAAAAAAATGCGTGGCTATTTTAATTTAATAGTTATGTTTTTATCATCATTAACCATGATAGCACTTTTTTTAAATGAAGGAGGTCCAAATCTAACTGAAGGGTTTTTAGAGAACCCAAAAGGCTCACTGGGAAAACCAAATAAGCCAGAGGTTTCAAGAATTCCATTATTATTTTCATCATGGTAAACTGAAACAGCATAAGTACCGTTTTTTAGGTTTTCAAAACTTAAAGAAACATTATCATCTTCAATAGAAACTATTTGAGAGAATAAACACTCTTTTAAAAAGTTATTTTTTTGGTCTGTTATACATACACGTAAAGAGCCTTTTGTGTTTTTAAAATTAGTTACTGTTATGTTCAGTGAGTGTTTGTTTTTAATAGATTGTGAATACCCGCTAAACATGGTGAAAAATATAAGAGTCAAAAAAAATAACTTAAGATTTTTCAATAATTAATATTTAGTTGATATAAGATTCAATTGATTTTGCAGTATCTAAAACAGTTTTTTCTATAGGTACTGGTTTCCAATCAAAGGTTTTCATCGTTAAGGAAACATTGCCATTATAGGTTTTACCAACAAAAGATCTCATGCTTTTAGCTTCCCTATCAAGATAACTCATTATTTTGAGTAAAAAATTAGGAGCTAATTTAGTGCTTACCTTATCATAACCATTGGATTTTAGTATTTTGGCTACTTCCTGAAAAGCGTAGGGTTCTTCGGTGGTAACAATAAACCTTTTTCCGTTTGCATTTGCATTTTCAAGAGCTAGGACATGTATTTTTGCAATGTCTCTCACGTCAGACATATTAATTGAAGCTTGAGGAAGCATAGACATTTTTCCTTGAATCATTTGTGTAAACATACTCATAGAAGCACCTGATAAGTCGCCTGATAAACTTGGTCCAAAAACAGGTCCTGGATTTACAACAACAAGTTCCATTTTGGAAGCATCGGATTGAGTATTTATAAAATCCCAAGCAGCTTGTTCTGCTAAGGTTTTACTTTTTGCATATGCTGATACATTTTTTCCTTTTACATTGGTCCAAGACTGAGAATCTACTTTGATAGATTTATCAGCATTTCCTAACATTGAAACCATTGATGAGGTTAAAACTACTCTTTTAATACCAGCACTTTTTGCAGCTTTTAAAGCTCTCATTGTTCCATCAACAGCAGGCCTTATGTATTCATTTTCATCTTTTGGCTCGATATTTATAAATGGTGAAGCTACATGCATTACAAAATCACATCCTTTTACTGCTTCATCCCAGCCATCATCGCTTAACAGGTTTAGCTCACAAAACTCTAGATTATCTTTTGGGTTAACTTCTTTTTTAATTGAATTAATAACTTGTTTTGTTTTTGAAAGATTTCTAACAGAGCCTCTAACAGAATACCCATTTTTTAATAATTCTACAGCACAGTGATTTCCTATATATCCCGAAATTCCTGTTAACAATACTTTTTTATTCATGTTTTTTTATTTAATTTTTTTCATAAACTATGCCACATATTAAAAGTGTGACAAAGTTTATTATCTAGTGACATCATGACATTTATATACCTAAAAAAAACGGTTACACTATAATAGTATAACCGTTTTATTGTTTTAGTAGATAACTCTTTTGAAATATAGAATATTAGTCTAACACCAAGAGATATAATTGATACTCATCATATAATGACCCTTATTATTCTGTTATTGGAAGGTTTTTTTGTAAAAAACATACAACTTATTCATTTTTATGTTTAATTTGTTGAATAAGAGATGAGTCATACATCTTTTAGCTGAGCACATTGAAAACTGTTATTACATTCGGTGTTTTGGGATTTAGGAAGTCAATCCCAAATAAGGCTTACGGTGTAAGCCCCCGAAATTTTGAGCTAACTTCCGCTTTTGTTTCTTCTTTAAAGCATCAATTTATTTGTGTCGTCAGGCAGCAAATAAGGATTTGATTTTTCATTATTTATTCCGCAATTCAGACATAGCATAACACACGTTTACGCTATAATTTCCTAATTTTTTTGAATAACATAATGAAAAATCGATATATTGATTTGGTTAATCAAACCTTTGATTTTCCACAAGAAGAATTTGCTTTACAAAACGACAAACTACTATTTCATCAGATTGATTTGATGCAAATAATAGAAGAACATGGCACGCCTTTAAAATTCACATACCTACCACAAATTTCAAATAATATTCAAAGAGCAAAGCAATGGTTTGCTGATGCAATACATAATATTGACTATAAAGGTAACTACCATTATTGCTATTGTACCAAAAGTTCGCATTTCAAATTTGTAATAGACGAAGTCCTTAAAAACAATGTTCATATAGAAACATCATCGGCTTTTGATGTTGATATTATTGAATCTTTAAAAAAAGAAGGTAGAATTACAGATAACACATTTGTATTATGCAATGGGTTTAAACGAGAAGAGTACATTACTAACATTGCTCGATTAATTAATGACGGACATCACAACTGTATTCCGATTATTGATAATTATAAGGAACTACCACTACTTACCAACGAAATTAACACCAAGTTTAAAGTAGGTATTCGTATTGCTTCGGAAGAAGAACCAAAGTTTGAGTTCTATACTTCTCGTTTGGGTATTGGTTATAAAAATATAGTTCGCTTTTACAATGAACAAATCAAACACCATCCACAAGTTGAATTAAAAATGCTTCATTTCTTTATTAATACAGGCATTAGAGATACTGCCTATTATTGGAATGAGTTATTAAAATGCTTAAAAGTATATATCAGCCTAAAAAAAGCCTGCCCTACATTAGACAGTCTTAATATTGGTGGTGGTTTTCCCATTAAAAACTCGTTAGCATTTGACTTTGATTATCAGTATTTAGTTGAAGAAATCGTTAACCAAATTCAAACGGCTTGCAACGAAGCTAATGTAGATGTACCTGATATTTTTACTGAATTTGGAAGCTTTACTGTTGGCGAAAGTGGTGGAATGATATACGAAGTATTGTACCAAAAGCAACAAAATGACCGTGAAAAGTGGAATATGATAAACTCATCTTTCATTACCACATTAACCGATTCTTGGGCAATTAATAAACGCTTTGTAATGCTACCAATTAACCGATGGAATGATGCTTACGAACGTGTGCTGTTGGGTGGGCTGACTTGTGATAGCGATGACTATTACAACAGTGAACAACACATTAACGCTATCTATTTACCAAAATATAACGAGAATAAACCGTTGTATATAGGTTTCTTCAATACAGGTGCATATCAAGAAACTTTAGGTGGTTATGGCGGTTTACAGCATTGTTTAATCCCTTCGCCTAAACATATTATTATTGATAAGGATGAAAACGGAAATATAACCTCCCATTTATTTAGACCACAACAAACCAACACAGATTTTTTAAAGATTTTAGGCTATGAAGTTGATGACGAAAATTTGGCAACAAATCATAATACACTAAAAGAATCACAATATTAAAATGGAAACGAATAAAACATTTGCAGGTATTCCCGAAGCGTATGCAACATTAGACAAATCAGAAATCGTATTACTATCTGTACCCTATGATGGTACAAGTACGTGGCAAAAAGGTGCAGATAAAGGTTTTGAAGCCTTTTTAGAAGCATCGGACAATATGGAACTTTATGACATAGAAACCGACAGCGAAGTTTATAAACAAGGTATTTATATACCCGAACCTATAACAGAAAACAGTTCGCCCGAAGCAATGGTGGAAGCCGTGCATCAAACTGTAAAAAAGTACATAAATAGAAATAAATTTGTAACCATATTTGGCGGCGAACATTCAATTTCTATTGGTACAATTAGAGCGTTTAATGATTGTTTTAAAAACTTAACTGTACTTCATTTAGATGCGCACGCCGATTTACGAAAAGAGTACGAGGGCTCCACTTGCAATCACGCTTGTGCGGTTTATGAAGCCAACCAAAACACAAATTTGATTCAAGTGGGTATTCGTTCAATGGATATTTCAGAAAAAGCAGTTATGAATACAAATAAGGTCTATTTTGCTCATGAAATCATAAATGACGAATATTGGATGGATAATGCCATAGACCAAATGACAGATAACGTATTTATCACTTTCGATTTAGATGTGTTAGACCCATCCATAATGCCAAGTACCGGTACACCCGAACCAAGCGGTTTACTTTGGAGTGAAACAGTAGAGTTTCTTAAAAAAGTATTTAAAGAAAAAAATGTAGTTGGTTTTGATATGGTAGAACTTTGTCCAAACCCTACAAACAAAGCACCTGATTTTTTGGCTGCAAAACTGTATTACAAACTATTGAGTTACAAATATGATAACGAAGATGAAAGCGAAAACTATGATGATGATATGAATATAGATTCTCCTTTTAACAAGCTATCAAAATTTAAGGATAATGACGACTACTAATCAAGGACATATTTCTCAATTTATAGAAAATCACTTCTTGCACTTTAACGCTGCAAGTTTGGTGGATGCTGCTAAAGCATACAAAGACCAATTAGCCAACGGTTCAAAAATGTTAGTGTCTATAGCAGGGGCAATGAGCACAGCAGAAATAGGTAAAATTTTTGCTGAAATTATTCGACAAGATAAGGTTCATATTATTTCCAGTACAGGTGCAAATTTGGAAGAGGATATTATGAATTTGGTAGCGCATAGCCATTATAAGCGAGTGCCAAATTATCGTGATTTAACACCACAAGATGAATGGGATTTGCTCCTAAAAGGGCTTAACCGAGTTACAGACACCTGTATTCCCGAAGAAGAAGCCTTCAGGCGTTTACAAAAACATATTTTTAAGATATGGAAAGAAGCCGAAGAAAACGATGAGCGTTATTTTCCTCACGAGTTTATGTACAAACTTTTACTATCAGGTGTTTTAGAAGAATACTACGAAATTGATATTAAGAACTCGTGGATGTATGCAGCAGCAGAAAAAAACTTGCCAATGGTTGTGCCAGGATGGGAAGATAGCACAATGGGTAACATTTTTGCATCATACGTGCTTAAAGGCGAATTAAAAGCCAGTACAATAAAATCAGGTATTGAATACATGACCTTCCTTGCCGATTGGTACACTAATAATTCTGAAAATGGTATTGGTTTCTTTCAAATTGGTGGGGGCATTGCAGGAGATTTTCCTATTTGTGTCGTACCGATGTTATATCAAGATATGAATCAGGAAGATACGCCATTTTGGAGTTACTTCTGTCAAATAAGCGATAGCACCACAAGTTATGGTTCGTATTCTGGCGCAGTACCAAATGAAAAAATTACTTGGGGAAAATTGGATATTGACACCCCAAAATTTTTGATAGAAAGTGATGCCACCATTGTAGTACCACTCATTTATGCTTACCTCTTAAATATGTAATAGATGAAACGAATTATAGTAGATTACAACAAACTCAATACTGAAATTTTAGACCTATTGGTAGAAAAATTCCCTGATGGTTATGATGATAGCGATATCATTTCATTCAGAAATTCTATAGGTGAACAAATCGAAGCTGTAGAAATTAGGATAGATGAAACCAGCTATTTGGTAAAGATTGGCAAGAAACTCTAACAAGCCATTAAAGAATATGAGGAAGATCACTTTAATGATGATTATTCCCAAATAGACAATTAAAGTTTTGATTTATATTAAGAAATGGCAGTCAAGAAAAAAGAATGAGAAAAATCTTGCCGTTCAAAAATATGATGGTAGTTGCCATGCTAACAACAGGTATTTAAGTATTCACTTCACACACAAGAGGGGAAAGTCATAGACCCAGAAGACAGAACATATCGAACCTCAAATTTATACCCTATGTTTAGGTTAATCCATTTATTTACAGAGGGTAATTATGATTTAAATAAAAAACGGACCAGTAGCAATACTGATCCGTCTTGTGTAGTAGCGGGTGTAGGACTTCCTTCGCTTTGCTCAGGATAAACTTCTCGTCCTGAAAGAGTTTTATAAATAAAAAAAGCAACCATTTCTGATTGCTTTTTCCTAGTAGCGAGGGCAGGACTCGAACCTGCGACCTTTGGGTTATGAGCCCAACGAGCTACCTACTGCTCTACCTCGCGATTTGAAATGCAAATATAGTAAACTTTCATTACTCAGGGCCAAAGCTTTTGATTTAAGTAGTTATCTTTGCCGAAATGACTGATAATAAACATAGATCTGGATTTGTTTCAATAATTGGTAGACCAAATGTTGGTAAATCAACTTTGATTAACTCTTTAATGAAACAGAAGCTTTCTATCATTACATCGAAAGCTCAAACTACTAGACATAGAATTAGAGGAATTGTTAATGGTGATGATTATCAAATTGTGCTATCAGACACTCCAGGTATTTTAGATCCAAGTTATAAACTTCAAGAGGCAATGATGAAGTTTATAAAGGAAACTTTAATAGACTCTGATTTCTTGGTAATAGTTGAAGAAGTAGGTAATAAAGAATCATTTAATGAGTCATTAATAAAAAAATTAAACTCTTTTAAAATTCCAATAATTCTGCTAATAAATAAGATTGATCTTTCCAGTCAACAAGAATTAGAGGAATCAATTACACATTGGAAATCTATATTTCCTAATATTGATATTTATCCGGTATCTGCAATTGAAGGCTTTTTTGTTGATGAACTAATAGAGATTTTTAAAGATAAACTTCCTCTATCACCTCCATTTTTTCCTAAAGATCAATTTACAGACAGACCGGAAAGATTTTTTGTTAATGAATCAATAAGAGAACAGATTCTAGTGCATTATGATAAAGAAGTTCCATATTCAGTTGAGGTATTTACTGAGGAATTCAAAGAGTCACCAAAAATCATAAAAATTAGATCATTGATACTTGTTGAAAGAGAATCTCAAAAAGGAATTTTAATTGGCCACAAGGGATCCTCTTTAAAAAGAGTTGCTACAAAAGCTAGACATGATCTTGAGAAATTTTTTGAAAAAAAAATATTTTTAGAGGTATTTATCAAAGTAAGAAAGAACTGGAGAAATGATCCATCTTCATTAAAAAAATTCGGATATAATATATAATAAAATGAGTGGAATTGTTGCTATTGTTGGAAGGCCTAATGTTGGAAAGTCTACTCTTTTTAATAGGTTGATTCAAAAGAAAGAAGCTATTGTTGATGAGGTTAGTGGAGTAACTAGAGATAGACACTATGGTAAATCTGATTGGAATGGTGTTGAGTTTAGTGTAATTGATACTGGAGGATATCTTCCACTTAGTGATGATGTTTTTCAAAAGGAGATTGATAAGCAAGTAATATTGGCTATTGATGAGGCTGATGTAATCCTTTTCTTAGTTGATGTTAAAGATGGAATGACTGGTGTAGATCAGTCAATTTCTGATATGCTTCATAAATCATCTAAAAAGACTTTTCTTCTAGTAAATAAAGTTGATAACTCTAAATTAATTGAAGACTCAAATGAATTTTATTCTTTAGGGTTTAAAAACCTCTTTTGTTTATCATCAATTAATGGATCTGGAACAGGAGAGTTTTTGGATTTATTAGTAGAACAATTACCTAAAGAAGACCTTGCTGTATCTGATGTTCCAAAGTTTGCTGTAGTTGGGAGGCCTAATGCTGGTAAATCATCATTTATTAATTCTCTTATAGGAGAGGAAAGATTCATAGTTACAGATGTTGCTGGCACAACTAGAGATAGTTTATATACTAGATATAATCAATTTGGTTTTGACTTTGAATTAATTGATACTGCTGGAATAAGAAGAAAAACTAAAGTTTCTGAAGATATTGAATTCTATTCTATATTGAGATCAATAAGATCAATTGAAAATTCAGATACATGTCTAATAATTTATGATGTTGAAAGAGGTTTTGATTCTCAGGTTCAAAATATTTTTTGGCTAGCAGCTAAAAATAAAAAAGGTATAGTGATTCTTGTAAATAAGTGGGATACAATGAGTAAAGATCACACAACTTCAAAACAAATTGAAGAAGAAATAATGACTAAGACATCTCCATTTATTGACATACCTATTGTTTTTATTTCTGCCCTTACAAAACAAAGAATTTTTGATGCAATAAAAATTGCAATGGATGTAAATGAGCGAAGAAATACTAAAATTCCAACAAAAAAACTTAATGATTTATTACTTCCTATTATTGATCAAAAACCACCTCCTAGTACCAAAGGAAAGTATGTAAAGATTAAATTTTGCAGGCAACTTCCAACAAAGTATCCTCAGTTTACATTTTACTGTAATCTCCCCCAATATATTAAGGATCCCTATAAAAGATTTTTAGAAAATCAAATTAGAAAACATTATAATTTTACTGGAGTTCCTATTGATATATTTTTAAGAAAGAAATAGTTAGAGGTTATTCTTTAAGGTTTTTAACTCTTCTTTTATTTTGTTTAGCTTTTTAAGAATTGTTAAATTTTCAGAATTAGAAATATCTTTTGATTTTAGTTTTTTCTTGGCTCCTTGAATAGTTAATCCATCCTTTTTTAACATCGTATAGATTATAGAAATAGTTTCAATATTTTCAAGGGTGAATTTTCTTATACCAGTAGACTTAATTAAAGGATTAATTTCATCAAATTCTTTTTCCCAGTATCTTAATAATGAAGTGTTTACATTGAAATGTGAAGCAACTTCACTTATACTATAATATTTTTTTTCTGGAAGGCTTCCGAACATATTTTAATCAAGAGATTGATTTTCTTGTGATGCTTGGCTTACTAATTTTTCAAATTCTAGTGGAGTTAAACTACCAGTGTAGAAGTTAATTGGATTTATTTTTCTTCCGTCTTTAACAATCTCATAATGAAGATGTGGAGCAACAGATCTACCTGTATTACCAACATAACCTATAAGATCACCTCTTTTAACTTTATTTCCTCTTCTAACTTCTATTTTGCTCATATGAGCATAAATACTTACATACCCAAAGCCATGATCAATTCTTACATGATTTCCAAAACCAACCGCTCTATTGTCAGCTCTAGATATTTTACCATCACCAGTTGCATAAATTGGAGTTCCTGTTTTAGCTGAGAAGTCCATTCCCCAGTGCATTGTTCTTCTTTTTGTAAAAGGGTCAATTCTATAACCATATCCTGAAGCCATTCTTTTTAAATCTTTATTATTTACTGGCTGAATTGTTGGAATAGAAGTTAATAATGATTCTTTGTTTTTTGCTAATAATTCAATCTCATCAAGCGATTTAGACTGAATCACTAATTCCTTTGTTAAAATATCAACTCTTTCAGAAGTATTAACTATTAAATCTGAACTTTCGTAACCTTCTAAATAGTCATACCTATTAACTCCTCCAAAACCTGCTTTTCTTTGTTCTTCTGGAATTGGACTTGCTTCAAAGTAAACTCTATAAAGACTATTGTCTCTTTTCTCAATATTAGCAAGAGTGGATTCAACTTGATCTAATTTTTTATTCAGAACTCTGAGTTGTAATTCATAATTATCAATCTCTCTTGCCTGAACAAGCTCTTTTGGAGTATCTATAAAATCTGTATTTAAAAGAATAATTGTTATAAATGAACCAATTATAACTGAACTTATTAAAAATAAAGAAAGTCCGTAAATACGTTGAGCAAAAGTTCTTTTAATTGGAACAAACTCTAAATTCTCAGAATCAAAATAATATTTATTTTTGGACATAGATCAATTTGTTGTAATTTCAACGTTTTAAGGGTCGAAAACCATTACAAATATAAAAAAAATGAATTCATCCGTTGTTAGAGAAAAATTTTTTCAATACTTCAAAGACAAAGGACACAAGATAATCCCCTCAGCATCTGTTATTAATAAGACTGATAAAAATTTAATGTTTACTAATGCTGGGATGAATCAGTTTAGAAATATATTCACAGGAGATCAGGATCCAAAATTTTCTAGAGTTGCAAATTCTCAAAAATGTTTAAGAGTTTCAGGTAAGCATAATGACCTCGAAGAAGTTGGTGTTGACACTTATCATCATACTTTTTTTGAAATGTTGGGTAATTGGAGTTTTGGTGATTACTTTAAAAAGGAAATTATTGAATGGTCATTTGATTTGATAACAAATGTATATGGAATAGATAAAAAAGATTTATACGTTTCAGTATTTGAAGGTTCAGAAGACGACAATACTCAGTTTGATCAAGAAACTTTTGATGAATGGAAAAAATATTTTTCAGAGGATAAAATTATAAATGGAAATAAAAAAGATAATTTCTGGGAAATGGGTGATACAGGCCCATGTGGTCCATGTTCTGAAATTCATGTTGATTTAAGATCCGATTTAGAAAAGAAAAAAATTAATGGAGCAAACCTTGTTAATAAAGACCATCCACAAGTTGTTGAGATATGGAATTTAGTTTTCATTCAGTATGATAGAAAGAATGATGGTTCGCTTAAAAAATTAGATAAACAATATGTTGATACTGGAATGGGTCTGGAGAGATTATGTATGGCTCTTCAAGGAAAAAAATCAACATATGACACTGACTTTTTTACTGATATTATAAAAGAAATTGAAAACATTTCTGGTAAGAAATACCTAGGAGGTGATGAGTCTGTTGATATAGGTATAAGAGTTATTTCAGATCATTTAAGAGCAATCATCTTTACTATTTTAGATGGACAAGTTCCTGGTAATACAGGTTCTGGCTACGTTATTAGAAGAATACTTCGAAGAGCTATAAGATATGGATATACAAATCTTGATATAAAAGAACCTTTTTTGTTTAAACTAGTTGAAAAAGTTTCAGATAAATATTTTGATGTATATCCAAGTCTACTAAATCAACAAAATTATATTGAATCTGTAATTAAAGATGAAGAAAAAGGATTTTTAAAGACTTTAAATCAAGGTCTAAGTTTAATTAATGAGCTAATTAATTCCAATCCATCTGATAAGATAATTAAAGGAGATATTGCCTTTAAACTTTATGACACTTTTGGATTTCCAATTGATTTAACATCATTAATAGCTGTTGAAAATAATTTTAAAGTTGATTTTGATGGCTTTAATGAAAACATGAAAGCTCAAAAAAATAGATCTAAGTCAATTAAAAATGAAGAAGTATCTGACTGGATAGTTATTGATGATGAATCATCAAGTAGTTTGTTTTTAGGGTATGATGTAAGTGAAATTGATGGAAAAATTATTAAGTATAGAGAAAGTAAAACAGACCAAGACAAAATTAGATATCAAATAGTGACTAATAAAACACCTTTTTATCCACAAGGTGGAGGACAAATTGGTGATATTGGACAAATCATTTCAGGAGACAATACAATTCAAATAAAAAACACTTTTAAGGATACAGGTGAAATAATACATGAAACGATTGAACTACCTGCTGATATTCAATCCCCAGTAAAACTTAAGATTGATAAAAATAGAAGATCTTTAATTGAATCAAATCATACCTCTACTCATCTTTTACATCAAGCATTGAGAAACATATTGGGTAACCATGTTGAACAGAGAGGATCAATGATTTCTGATAAGATGTTTAGGTTTGACTTTTCTCATCAAAATAAAATATCCGATTTGGAACTTATGAATATATCCAACTTTGTGAATGAAAAAATTAATCAGTCTATTGATATAATTGAGAATAGGGAAGAAGATTATCAGATAGCTATAAAAAATGGAGCTATAGGTCTATTTACAGAAAAGTATGAAGATAAGGTGAGAACAATAAAATTTAATGATTCATATGAACTATGTGGTGGGACTCATGTTAAAAATACAGGTGATATATCTTCATTTAAAATAATTTCAGAAGGATCTCAAGCATTTGGAATAAGAAGAATTGTTGCTACTTCAAACCAAGAGATTATAATTGCAGAAAACCTTAAGCAAAAAGCACTTAAGGAAAAGGCAGATATGGAAAATGCTAATAAACTTCTTAAAAAAGAGCTAGAATCACAAAATAAAATTAAGATTCAATCACTAAAAGATGATTTAGTAAAAAATATTATCCATCACAATGATATTAATTATTTTATTGGTGAAATTGATTTAGACCCTAAGTCAATTAAAGAGCTCTGTTTTATGTTATCTGATAGGTTAAAAAACTTATTTCTAATTCTCATTTCTAAATCTGATGAAAAAGTATTTATATCATGTTTTATTTCTAAGAACTTAATAGAAGAAAAAGAATTAAATGCTTCTAAAATAGTTAGAGAGTTATCACCTTTAATTAATGGAAGTGGGGGAGGCCAACCTTTCTTTGCAACAGGAGGCGGAACAAATAAAAATGGAATAGACCAAGTTATATTAGAGTCTAAAAAAATAATTACTCAGCTTTAGGTGGATATTTCTCAAGTATTTTAACTACAAATTCATTAACCATTTTGTCTCTATTATTGGAGTACTCATTTAAAACTCCTACACCTTTTCCTTGCCAAACAAGTTGTTGATTTTTACTATCTATTAGACTCACATAAAGTGTGCCCTGAACTCTTGAATATCCAGAAGAATATGGATAATTATATGAAAAAGGATACCATCCGTATGGAAGATAGTTGTTGACATAAACTCTTTCTTTTGATTTTGTTTCAAATGTAACAAGCAGATCAGGTGAACTGGATCTTTCTAGCCCTTTAGTTTTAAGCCCTATATCTAGTGATTTTAGAATTCTTTTCTTATCTAAATCAGATATTTCTACTTTATCAATATCAGGTTGATAAAAAGAATAGGTATTATAATTACTAAAATCTACTTCAGAGTCATAATCATATTGCACATAAACTCCACATGATTGAAACACAAACAATATTGTGAATAATATTATTTTTAATGAGGAGTATTTTTTTATAATTTTCATACATATTAAAGTTATGAAAAAAATATTTGTATTAATAATCATTTTCACCTCATCCTGTTCTTCTTTAAAAACATTCTCGAATGTAGAAAATACAGTTGATCAAAAAATAAATTTTTATATTAAAAAGTATGCTCCTGCAGCTACTAAAAACATGAGATTTTTTAAAATTCCAGCAAGTATAACTTTAGCTCAAGGCATATTAGAGTCTGGTTATGGAGAGGGGACACTAGCTAAAAAGGCAAATAATCATTTTGGTATTAAATGTCATAAAGAATGGAAAGGAAAATCAATCACACATGATGATGACGAAAAAGGTGAATGTTTTAGGTCTTATAAAAATCCACTTAGATCTTATCGTGACCACTCTTTATTTTTAGTAGATAGAGATAGATATAGTAGCTTATTTACTCTTAATAGAAAAGATTATAAGGGATGGGCTTTAGGCTTAAAAGCTGCAGGTTATGCAACAGATCCAAAATATGCTGACAAACTAATAAGTTTAATTGAAAGATTTAATCTAATAAGGTTTGATGAATAAAGTTTCTGAGTCTTTATAAACAGAAATTAACTCTTTACCTCTTAATTCTTTTAAAAGCTTATCCCATTTTTTATTTGAAAAATCAAACTCAGATTTAAAATCTATTAACTCGCACTCACCTTTTTTCAAAAGTTTATCAAAAATTAATTTAGCATCATCAGAAATCTGAGGAGCTTCTTTTATAGGTTTCATTTGAGGAAAAAATAAAACTTCTTGAATAGAAGTTTTGTCAGTCATAAGCATAACTAGTCTATCTATTCCAATTCCAATTCCAGATGTTGGAGGCATACCATATTCTAATGATTTGATGAAATCCATATCGATAAACATTGCTTCGTCATCACCTTTTTTACTTAATTCTAGTTGACCCTCAAATCTATTTAACTGATCAATAGGATCATTAAGCTCAGAATAAGCATTAGCAATTTCCATTCCATTTACAAATAGTTCAAACCTTTCTGTAAGCTTTGGATTTGATCTATGTTCTTTAGTTAGAGGACTCATTGATTTCGGATAATCAGTTATAAACGTTGGGTTAATAAAGTTTTTTTCACACTTATCACCAAAAATTGCATCAATAAGTTTACCTTCTCCCATACTATCATCTACTTCAATTGACATTTCATCACAAATTGATCTTAATTCAGATTCATCCATTTTTGAAATATCATAACCAGTAAACTTCTTTATGGCATCAATTATAGAGAGTCTCTCATATGGAGCTTTGAAGTTTATTGTTTTAGAGTCAAATTGAATTTCTGTTTTATTATGAATGTCTAAACATACCTTTTCAATAAGTGATTCAGTTAATTCCATCATCCAGAAATAATCTTTATAAGCAACATAAAGTTCAAGTATTGTGAATTCTGGATTATGATTCTTATCCATACCTTCATTTCTAAAATCTCTTGAAAATTCGTAGACTGCTTCGAAACCACCAACAATTAATTTTTTAAGAAATAATTCATCAGATATTCTTAAATATAGAGGAATATCTAATGCGTTATGATGGGTTACAAATGGTCGTGCAGAGGCACCACCTGGAATTGGTTGTAAAACTGGAGTTTCAACCTCTAGATATGATTTATTATTTAAGAAACCTCTAATAGTATTAATAATCTTAGTTCTCTTTATGAAAGTATCTTTCACATGAGAATTAACAATTAAATCAACATATCTCTGTCTGTATCTCTGCTCTAGATCGGTAAAACTATCATATTCATTACCCTCTGAATCGACTTTTGGAAGCGGAAGAGGCCTAAGAGATTTATTTAGTACCTTAAAATCTTTTACTAATACCGTAACCTCACCAACTTTTGTTTTAAACATATTACCCTCAATTCCAATAATATCACCTATGTCAAGTAGTTTTTTATATACAGTATTATACTTGGTTTTATCGTCACCTTGACATATCTCATCTCTATTAAGATAGACTTGGATTCTACCTTTACTATCTTGAATTTCAGCAAAAGAAGCATTTCCTTGAATTCTTCGTGACATGATTCTTCCAGCAATAATTACTTGTTTTTTGTCATCAAAATTTTTAATTAATTCTGATGAGAAGCTATTAACAGGGAATAATTCTGCAGGGTATGGATTTATTCCAAGTTTTTTTAACTCTTCAAGTTTTTCTCTACGAATTTTTTCTTGTTCAGTCACTGGTAATTGTTTATTCAAAGATAAGTTTTAAAAAACAATCATTGAAGTACAAATTTCTATATTTGATTGATAAATGAAAAATAAAAAAATCATTTTAAGAGATATTGGAAAATCTTCATTTTCAGATGCTTGGGAGTATCAAGAAGATATTTTTAAAAAAATTATTAATCAAAAAATTAAAAATAGATCAAGTGATATTAAAATGGAGACTAATAACTTTCTAATTATTACTGAGCATAATCCTGTATATACAATTGGAAAAAGTGGAAATATTTCAAATTTGTTATTAAATGATGATGAGTTGAAAACTCAAGGTATAGAGTACTATAAAATAAACAGAGGAGGTGATATAACATATCATGGACCTGGACAAATTATGGGTTATCCAATCCTTGATCTAGATAATTTTTTTACAGATATAAATTTATACTTGAGAAAACTAGAAGAAGTAATTATTAATACACTTAAATCATATGATCTGGAAGGCTTTGTTATTAAAGGAGAAACGGGTGTTTGGGTTAAAGATAACAATGGGCTATCCAACAAAGTATGTGCGTTTGGAATAAGAGCAAGCAGATGGGTTACTATGCATGGGTTTTCATTTAACGTAAACCCTGAACTAAATTATTTCAAAAATATTATTCCATGTGGAATAAAGGATAAGGGTGTTACTTCAGTTTCTGAATTAAAAAACAGCAATATTGAGATGAATGAAATTAAACAAATATTATATAAAAAATTTGCTGAATCTTTTGGTGCTAAATTAGTGTTTGAAAACTAATTTACTTCATATGAAACTATAGAATTGCTGTCAAGTCTGGCAAGAACTTCAATCTTTCCATCTTTATCAGAATCCCTTATATCAATTATTGAATTTCCTTTTAAAGGAAACCCCTTAACTAGCTCCCCATTATCTTCATATAAATAAATATTATTTTCACTTAAATCAGAAATTCCAATTAACATTCTTAAGGATTCATTAAATATTATAGGTTTTGAATATTTTCCAAAAGGAAGAGTAATATTTATCCCTTTTATAGACAATATGTTTTCACTTATATATACTAAGTTGTCGTTTTTTATGTCAATTAAATTATCACTTGATATGTTAAGACTTTTCTTTGATAATTTTCCATCCATGTCAATTTGAATTAAATTACCTTGATTGTCTGTTGTTGTAAAAGTTTTCATATATGAGTATATAGAGTTTTCACTGAATTGAATTTTTTGATCAACCTTTATTCTATCCCTACCTCTTCTATCTAAAATCTTTAACTCTCCATTTTCTAATTGAACTACAATAAAATCTTTTCCATCTATTCTAATATGAACTGGATCTTTTATGATATTTGATTCAAATACATTTGGTTTAAAGCCACTAACTTTTTTACCTCTCGAATCAAACATTTCAATAATATTATCATTAGTTACGAGGAATCTGTAATTTCTATTTTTCTCATAATCAAAAATTGAAATAGGGATATTATTTTCTCCAGATTCAATCTCGAAACTTAATTCTTTAACTTCATTTCCATTTCGGTCTAAAACATACAATTTATTTTCAGTCCTAAAGACTATCTGAAGTCTTCCATTTTTATATATATCAACTTGCTTAATATCACCAATTATTTTTTGTGGAATTTTTTTCTTCCAATATTGATTACCCTTATTTGAATAATAATATAGATAGTTTTCACTATCCTGAAATGTGAAATCATACTGATTATTATTATGATTTTTTAACCAAATTGGATTGGAAATTATTTCATTCTCAAATGAAAGAAAAAACTCTGTAAATACATCGTTAGTTTCTTTTGATTGATTCAATCTAGAATAATCAAAATCTAAAAGTGCAATATTTTCATTAATTACTCCACTAAATCCAATAAATGGATATTCAACTGAATCAAGGTTATTTGAATTATTATTAACCCAAAAAAATGAATGTTTTTTGGATTTTTCATTTTTGAAGTTTAAATATTTGGAGTTTGAACTCAAATTATCTTTTATTGCTTTTGAATTAATTATTTTCTTAATCTGAGATACTGACTGAGTAATTACTAATGAATTATCTAATAATGCAGCATAGACAAACGATGCTTTTTCGTCATAGGTGTTAATCAGAGTTTTTAAATCTAAACCTAGGTTGATTTTTTTTATATTTTTTAAATTTTCAATATCATTTAATTTAAAGTAGTTTTCTAGTTGCTCTATATTAGAAATTTCAAGAATTAAAAACTTTTCTTGATCCTTAACAAAACTTATTTCATCAATTAGATTAAAGGATTCAAAATTTATATTCTCAGTTGATAAATCATTCCCTTTTAAATAGTTTTTGAAATTGAAAACAAATCTTTCTGAATCAGAAATTGTAAAAGAAAAAAATGAGGAAAAAGAATTCGGAATTATTTTATCAGTTTTAATTTCTGATGGAGGAAGATTTCTTAAAACAGATAATTTACTATTAATAGAATCATTAAGCCTAGTAGCACCTATCATCTTAACTTCCTCAAGTGAGTATTTAAAGTCATAACTAATCCATGAATTATTTAGATTAGGAAAAAATGAAAAATCACTTATGCTTTTTTCTATTAAGTCTGAGTTTTTTGAATTTATAAAAATATTAAATGGGTCATTTACATCAGCACCTTTTATTATTTTAAGAAAATCAGAATCTATTTTCGGATTATTTAGATCATGATCTCTAATAATATTTTCAAGAACTATATCTTCACTAGAACTTATAATATAGTTACCTAAAACAATCTTATAAATATCTTTTGTATCAGATGTATCTATAAAGATTTTACTATTTTGATATTCTGATTTTATCAAATCACTTTTAGATATTGAATCACGAGAATTTACTTCTCTAATATATGTATATGCAGTTTGATTCTTGCCAAAAGATGTTAGCGATAATAACCCCGAACTATTTGAGTATTCATTTGACAATGAGTTAAGTTGGGTCAATATTTTACTTTTTGAAATAGAAATACTACTTAAATTTTTATTTTTTAATAAAATTTCTTTAGTGTTATTTAAATCATTGATATTCAATATTAATTCAGACTCAGCTGGAAGATAGTTTAAGGATGAAATATTTTTATTATTTATGTCTGAGCAAGAATTAAATAATGCTAAAAGTGTAAAATGAAATATTATTTTTTTCATTATTTATATTGAATTTTAAGTTGTAGTCTTTTTATGTTAAATGTCTTTCTATGAAAGTCAGTTTTTCCATGCTTATTTATCATATCCATATGAAATGCTGTTCCATATCCTTTGTTAGTGTTCCATCCATATTTAGGGAATTTGGAGTGAAGTTTTTTCATATACTCATCCCTATATGTTTTGGCTAGAATAGAAGCTGCTGCGATATTTTGATATTTACCATCTCCTTTTATGATGCATTTGTGAGGGATATCTTTGTATTTGATAAATTTATTTCCATCAACTAAAATAAAGTTTGGATGAATTTTTAGACTGTCTAGAGCTCCATGCATAGCTTTGAAAGTAGATTTTAGAATATTTATCTTATCAATTGTAATGGCATTAATAAAAAAAACTGAAAAATCTATTGCTTCTTTTTCAATTATTGTTTTTAAATAAAGTCTTTTTTTTTCTGATAATTTCTTTGAGTCATCTAGGTATTTATTATTAAAGCCCCTAGGTAGAATAACAGCAGACGCTGTAACAGGGCCTGCAATACATCCTCTACCAGCCTCATCTATACCTACCTCAAATTTAGATTTTGAAAATTTATTCTTTAACATTAATTGTAAAATATATCTTATAAAGAAATCTTACCTTAGTGTGAAAATACAAAATTGATGTTTAAACAATTTCTAGTTTTTACCTTTTTTTTCGCTCATATTATTTTATTTGGTCAATCTTCAGATTTAGATCAAAAACTTAAAGCTCAACAAGAACAAGAAAAACTAGAAAAAGAATCAGAAAATAAAAAAGATACACTAACAACAGATTATTATAAAATCTATTATTTAGATGGAAGGGTTGAATCTATTGACACATCATTAAATATCTATAAAGATTATAAATTTAATTTTTTAAGACAAGATTCATTTGAACTATTAGAAATGCCAAATATTGGCGGTTCATATAATAAACTAGGATACACCTTTAATAAAAGAATTGACTATCCAAAACTTGGAGCTACAGGAAAACATTTCCACTATTATGAATTAGAAGATGTAGGGTATTATGAAGTGCCAACTCCATTCACTGAAATCTTTGCTAAGTCTACATTAGAGCAAGGACAGATTCTAGATGCTGTTATATCTATTAACTTATCAAAAGAATTTAATTTTACATTAGCTCATAAAGGTTATAAATCTTTAGGTAAATATGTAAATACAAGATCAAGAGGAAATCAATTTAGGTTTTCAACAAACTTTAACTCCAAAAATAAAAAGTCAAAATTTAAATTTCATATAACATCTCAAAACATTTTTAATCAAGAAAGTGGCGGATTAAATCCAGATGGAATATATTTTTTTGAACAAGCAACAAATTATTTTGTGCTTGATTATTTTGGTAATCAAATTGAAAATGAAGATGGATCTTTTAAAATGATTGAGTACGATGGATATCTTGATAGATCAAGATTACCAAGTTGGTTGTTAGCAGAAAGCTCTTTATACTCAAAAAGAGTATTTGCTGATTTTGATCGATCACTATTTTACAACAAAAATAAAAGTTCCTCAATATTGTCACTTGGACTTCAATTTAAACATGAATATAAAAAGTTAGAATATAATGACCCATATACTTCTGCCTTGTTTGGGGAAGTTAATGAAGGAATATTAGTATCGGATCAATCAAGATATATATTACAAAAAAGTGTTATTTATCTTGCTTCAGACTTGGATAAGTTTGGGAAATTAAAAATAGATTATTCTCTAATTAATTCTAGTAATACTTATAAAGATTATGATGGAAATTTAAGTGACTTAATTTTTAATCTAGACAATCAACAGTCAAACTTTTCTAGTGAATGGATTAAGGATTTTAAATTTTTTACAATTGAACTCAACATTAATAAATCTTTAAAACAAGAGATGATTTCAAATTTCACCTCAGTTACATTTACAACAGATAAGATTAAAAACGTAAGTATTAAATTAAACGCTTTAAAATTAGAAAAATCCCCTAACTTAAATCATGTTTTTTTTAGAAGTGCCTACAAAGATTATAACTGGTATAATTCTAATTTAGAAAATCAAATATCATCAAGTTTATCGACAGAATTATCTTATAAAGAATTAATTAAAATCTCTGGAGAGTATAGTTTGATTGACAACTACATATTTTTTAGAGAATCTACAAATGCCTTAAATGGAGAGATAGATAATTTTAGAAAAGTTGATGTAAACCAAATAAGTAGTCAAATTAATTACCTCAAGATTAAATTATTTAGTAAAGTGGATTTTGGTAAATTTAGTTTTATTAACACAGGTCAATACCAGAGAAAAGATCAAGATATAGACCTAGAAGGATTATCCACTCTTAATGTTCCTGAATGGATTACAAGAAATACAATAATGTTTTCAACTAATATTTTTAACAACTCTTTGTTTCTTCAAACTGGATTTACATTTAATTATTTCACAAAATTTTATGCAGATTATTATAATCCTTTGTTGTCGGAATTTGTTACTCAGAATTATAAAGAAATTGGAAATTATCCAAGAGTTGATTTCTTTTTTAATGCTAAAATTCAGCAGACAAGAGTGTTTGTAAAAGTTGAACATCTAAACAGCTCTATTTCGGGCTATGATTATTATTCTGACCCATTTAATCCCTACAGAGATCTATCTGTTAGATTTGGATTAGTTTGGAATTTTTTCCAATAATTTAAAATGAAAAATTACTTCGTTATTGGCGTTATGTCTGGAACATCAATTGATGGTGTTGACCTAGTTTATGCTAATTATGTTTATGATAATTATTGGAGTTTTAAAATTTTAAAGTCCAAAACATATAAATATGATAAAGACTGGCAAAATATTTTAAAAAATCTAATTGATAAAGATCAGCGAACAATTAAAATAATAGATAAAAATTATACAAAACTTTTATCTGAATTTATTTTAAGATTTATTAAAGAATTTTCAATTAAAAATATGGATGAATTTGATAATCCAAATTATACACA
>ERZ891134.872-NODE-872-length-22696-cov-5.733890_pt1 | contig 22696 bp, 12 predicted proteins | sample MGYA00520888_ERZ891134 | MGnify/ENA primary metagenome ERZ891134 (study PRJEB32303, sample SAMEA104408692) | aquatic metagenome | biome: Brackish water; feature: Coastal; material: water | place: Baltic Sea | collected 2014-10-23 | depth 10 m ... | reverse complement strand
CCTGAAGTATTACCCGATGAACCAGTTTCTTGAATATTTTTTAGGCAATTTTAATAATAGACAACAAACGTTTGCACATCCTACTAGATATTCTTACATTAGGATACTTCATAAAAAAATTAATGATGAGATAATTTATGGTGAGCAAGCATACGCATTCAAAGATGTAAATCCATACAGACAATTTGTGTTAAAACCTATTGTAATTGGAGATAACATTAAAATTCTTAATTATGGTATCAAAAATCCTTTAGCATTTGTTAAAGGAAAAAATTTAGATCAATTGATGTTGGATGACTTGACAGAAAAAACTGAGTGTGCCACAATCTTTAGTGAGAAAGACTCAGTTTACTACGGAAAGTTAGTTGGATGTAAATGTTATGTTAACTGGAACGGTAAACAAACTTATATGGAAAATGACATTATTTTAGGTAATAACTATTACAATGTTCTTGACAGAGGAATGTGTCTTGATACTCATAAACAAATATGGGGATCTAGATTTGGTCATTTTAAATTTGTCAAACAATTAACGCCAAACTAGCTCAGTGGTAGAGCAGGGTTTTTATAAAACTCAGGTCACCCGTTCGAGTCGGGTAAGTGGCTTTGGGTAGGAGTCCTAGTGGAGCAGTTATGTATAGAACAACTTATAGAGAACAATTCGGATACATTTACATATGCATAAAAGAATCAACAAAAATTGCCATATCGAATGCTATAAATACTCTGAGATAAGATAATTTTAGGGTTCCGGTAGTTATGGCTCTTACAAGACTTGATAATCTGTATTCAAGTAAAACAGGTAAGTATCTTTATGTTTCTCCTGATGATTTTAATGCGACAGACGAACTTGATAACAGAGGAAACAGTCCATTAAGACCTTTCAAAACTATTCAGAGAGCATTTATTGAGGTTTCACGATTCTCATATGTTCCTGGTAGTGGTAATGATAGATTTGACCAGTTCAGCATAATGCTGATGCCTGGTAACCATTATATTGATAATCGCCCTGGATTGGTTACTGTTGGTGCGGGTTCTTCTACTGGTCAATCCGATAGATTTTTTGATGCATCAGAATTAATTACGCAAAACAAAACGTTTATTGCTAAGGAAGCAGTAGACAGAATGCTTAATAATAATTCTGGATTTAATATTCCTGGTGGCACTCAGAACTGCGTAGATGATGTTGAAGATATTATTGATGCAGTAGTATATAACCTTAAGTATGGCGGAAATGACAGGGTATACGATGCTGCAAATTTGTATGTAACTGGTGCTCATGTTCAAGGTGAAGAAGACGAGACTGTAGAGGTATTTGAAGCAGCTAGAGATATTGCTATTCAGGTAATGAAGAATGAGACTGTTACTGTCTCAGGTTCTCATGGATTATCTCAAATTACGGATTCTACTATTCCTACCGATGGTAATACTCCCTATTGTAATAATGTTGCATCTGCAATTACAGTTTTATTCTCTACATTAATTCAAGCAGTAGGAACTGATGCATCTCCTAATGGCAATCTTACTGGCATTACGAGAACTGCAGCACCAAATACTGATGAGTTACCTGTATTTGGATTTAATCAAAGTGATAATGAGTGGAATGATAAATCTATCTTAGATCTATCAGATCCTAATAACGCACTTTACAAATTTAATGCAACAACTGGTGGTGCTATTGTTCCCAGAGGTTGCTCACTAATTGGTTACGATCTTCGTCGTACTATTATTAGACCTTTGTATGTTCCTGATCCAGTTGATGGCGAAGTAGGAAGAACATCAATCTTTAATCTGACTGGTGGTTGTTATCTATGGCAATTTACTATTAAGGATGGAGATTTATCATCTAACTCTCCATTATTTGATAGTACCACTAATGTTGGTAAGGTATATACTCAACCAATTGATACTGCAAGTAGCAAAAAAACTCCAGAATTTTCTCACCATAAAATCTGCATCATGGAGTATGCAGATAATAATGAATTAGATTTATATTATAAAAAAATTGGTTCTGCATTTCAAGAATATCAACCAACAATTGATGATGACGGAGAACTTGACAATCTTGTTCAGGAAAACAGAATTGTTGGTCCTCTATCTGATAGTAGAAGTATTCAGAGTATTAAAGTTACTGATAATGCAGGAGCTAGTACAAGTGTAGTAACTGTAACAACAAAAATTGATCATGGTTATTTTGATGGTCAATATGTTGCAGTTTTAAATACAGGATTAGATGAGGAATTAAATGGATCTCAGAAGATCTATATTTCTACCACTGATAGTAGAGTATTTACTTATACATTTGGCAATAATGCTGCTTCTATCGGATTAGTATCTGATCAATTGTATACACAACCTACATTAGGTTCTGGTGCAATTGCACTGGCAGAGATTGACTCTGTTGAATCTGCATCACCATATGTCTTTAACTGCTCCATCAGATCCACCTGGGGTCAGTGTGGTATGTGGGCTAATGGATCTAAGGCGACTGGATTCCGTAGCATGGTCGTAGCTCAATATACTGGAGTTAGTCTTCAAAAAGATGACAGAGCATTCATTCGTTATGATAGATTTACCAATACTTGGAATCAAGCATCACTAACTGATGCATTTGCAACAGTTCCTTATCATACTAAGGGTGATGCATATTGGAAGGATGATTGGAAAAACTTCCATATTCGTGCTTCGGATGACTCCTTCATTCAGTGCGTTTCTGTCTTTGCTGTTGGTTTCTTTGACCACTTCCTAATGGAAAGTGGTGGAGATATGAGTATCACGAACTCTAACTCTAACTTTGGTAACACGAGTCTTCATGCGATTGGTCATAAAGGTTATGCATTTAACCAAGATAAAGGTGGATATATTACTGATATTATCCCACCAAAATTACTTGATACTAGTGTAACAGAAAAAGTACAATATTATAGTTTAGATATTTTAAACTCTAATGATCAAGATAATCATACTAAGATATATCTTGGTAGCGAAGCAGCATTAGATCCAAACAATATTCCAGCAACTACTATTTCAGGATTTAGAATTGGTTCTAGAAGTAATGAAAAAATTTATGTAAAACTTGGTGGTAATAATCAATATAGATCTGAATTATCTCCATCCGGATTTAAAAAATATTCTGCAGCGTTAAGTTTCTTTAGTCCTGCTAGTCTATCTAACGTATTAGACAGCAGAGCACAAGATGCTGCTAATAGAATAATTGATAACAAGCAGTTTATCATGAATGAAGCGTATGGATATATTACTGATAAGTATCCTACTTTATTGTCAAAAGAAGGTATTACTATTGAGAAATGTAAGAGAGATATTGGTTACATTCTTGATGCTGTAGTTTCTGATTTAAGATTAACTCTTAATGCAAGTAATATCTCAGCAACATATGCTCAAGGTGATTATTCTGATACATCAAATATTAATGTTATTCAAGCAGCAGAATCATATTATGTTGGTGCTTCGTTAGATTATATTGATAATGAATTAACTGAAACTATTGAGACATATCGCTATGTAGAAGAACTTGTTATTGCAGCAATGCGTAACTGGGATTATACTATTAATGGTTGTATTGTTGTAAGTGGTAATCGTACTATTACAGTTGGCGACACAACTGGTTTAGTTAACGGTATGGTTATTACCGGAACTGGTGTACCAACTAATACTGAAATTACTGATATTCCAAATGCAACTCAAATTACTATATCTGCAGATCCAACTGCTGGTGGCACTGTAAATCTAACATTTGATTTAGTTGAAGGTAATTATGATACTACAGTTGCTCCTGTCTCTGATGATACAATTACAAATGATCCAAGTAGTTCAACTCCTGAATGTGCTAACATTGCAAACTTGCTTAGAAGTTATTTTGATAATATCGTCACTATTTTCAATAATGGATCTGCCGGTATTACTAGAAGAGAAACTAAAGTAAATATTGCTGCACTTTCGCAAAGAGCAACAGCATTTACTGTAAATACTGGTGGTGGCACATCAAATCCACATAAATTTGAAACTGGCACGGCAGTCAGACTTGTTCCAAGAGCAAAAGCAGGAACAAACCCTGACAAGAGACTTATTAGATTGCCATCTGGATTTAGTCCAAACCGAAAATATTACGTAATTGCTCCTGGTAGATTTACTCAACCATATGATTATTCGTCAACCTCTTCTTTTGCAAAAACTGCAACTACTAAACTTTTACTTGCAACTAGTAAAGAAAATGCATATGCTGGTAACTACATATATTCTCCTGAAACAGAAACTATTGATTCTGATGTAGAAATTGATATCTATCAATTTGTTTTAGATGACAAGTATGATCTCCACAAGTATCAGTGTGAAGCTACTGGAGATGGTGGACCTGAAATTTTACAAACAAATGTATCACACCACTTCCATGATCCTGCTACAGATGATGTAGTCCAAAAAGTATTTTTTAGAGGTGATACTTTACCAACAATATCTGGTGGATCTCCTATTAATGGTAGTACTGAATTTTATGCAAGATATGTAAAAACAACAACGGTTGGGGAAAAGCAAAATAAATTTACGATTCATAATTCTGCTACAGATGCAAGAAATGGTGTTGGTGCTATTTCATTCCAAAGTAATACTGGATCTAACTTCTTTGTTTATTCTAACAAAAATGAATCTTCAGTAAGATTCAATCCTTCTATAGGAACAACTGGTAATTGGTATCTTAACGTAGTAGATGAGAGTAGTGGATCTACTCCTAACACAAATTCTATTCTGTATAGATTACATCAATCAGATTTTAATGATGCATCTGGTCAGCAAATTACTTCTGATTCATGGTACAATCGTATTACTGATGCTAGAGGAAAAGAGGATCGTGTTTATAGACTTAGATATGTAATACCAAAGTATTTGCAATCTGTACGTGATCCTCTTAATGGTTTTGTTATTAAGATGAGAACTGACGAGAAACGTAATCTCGTTGCACAGAAATTATTATTAAAAGCAATTGGTGGAGCTCCTACTACTCCAACTGACTTACTAAGTAATATTGGTACTTCCTCGTCTAATTATGACCCATATGAAAACCCCATTGTTTTAAATACAACTGCTCTATCAACTTTTGAAAGTAATCAAGATAATAAATTCTCGTTTACAATTCAATCAGGTAAAGTTGTTGATAATGATTTAGAACTTACAGTATTTGATCATGATACTAATAATGAAGCACTAAGAGGTAAAACTTTTACCGTTGTTAAAGTTACTGCACCACAAGGTGGAGAAAAATTTTCTGTAGATAGCATTACTGATACTGCAACAATTTCTTGGACTGGATATTGCTCTGGTAATGCATATCTTCATAATGTTGTAAGCAATCCAATAGATACAAACACAACAGATTATTACTTAGTTCTGAGAGATGTTACTGGAAAATTAGATTATAGTCAATTTACCAATACAAGATTCCAGCAAGGAACTATGTTTGCGGATCTTCTACAAAAACCTGATAGTGTTGGTGATGCTGATGGAGATAGTAAGTCTTCTAGAGATGATTATCTTTATTCAACAAAAAGAGCAGCTTTATATACTGCAGTTCCTGGAGATACTATTGAAATTGGCACAGGGCAGTATCGTATTTTCTCTGTCACTGATGTTCCAGAAATTGAAGATACGTTCTATATTTTTGATGTTGACACAATTCAAGATCGTATTTACAATCAGCAAGATGGTATATACTACTTAACTTGTGTTCGTGGCAATATTTCTCCATTCCCACAAGGTCCTGGTATTGGAAATAATTTTAAGAACTTTAAGTTCCCTCAACCTATTTCTCAACTATATCCATTAAATTATAAGAATGATCCTTTGTGGTTTCAAAAAATTGATCCTAATCTAATTGATCCACCTGCAACAGTTTCTGCTGCTGATAATTATATACATGGATTAGTTACAGTTAATGATTCTAAAGGAAGTGAGACAAGAGAATCTACTCTTGATTTACTTGCAAACTTAAATCAAGATGCTAATTATACTGAATCTGGTGTTGAATTTGGTTTGGTTAAAGCAACTACTGGTAATGCTACTTCTGGTTCTGAAGATAGAAAAATTCGTATTTCTGGTAATGAAGTATCTGAAGATGCTCAAAAATTATATGTTGAACTACGCCGTCCTTCTATTGCAAGATCTGGTAACCATACTTTTGAGTATCTTGGATTTGGTCCTGGTAACTACTCAACTGGTTTCCCACTTCGCCAAGAAGTTGTCTTGCAAGATGTTCAAGACTTCTATGCTCAAGCAAAGCGTGAGAATGGCGGTATCGTCTTCTATACGGGTCTAAACTCTAACGGTGACCTCTATATTGGTAATCGTAAAATCAACGCTATTACAGGCGAAGAGACGTTCCTTGAGTCTGCTGAATTGGTAGATAGTGAAGATGATGGAGATGATCTTGGAACATTGGTTACTACATTTGAAACTGCTGTAAGATTTGAAGATAAAATTACTGTAGAAGGAAAATCTTTCTTTAACAATGAAGTTGAAATTAATGTTCAACCTGAGTTAGGTGAGTCTTTAAGAATCTTTAGTAATATTCCTGATAATGAAGATCTGACACTTGACCGTGAATCTTTCCCTCTACCAGATTCTGGAGATATTGTTCTTACAAAAAATAAAGTTAACTCTGCAATATTTGAATTTAATCCAAGAGGAAATACTGCACTTCCTGGACAAGCTTATTCATTTAGAACACATGTAGCTTCTGGTCAACCATCAAATGTTTTCCCAAATCAATCTGGAGAATTTGATAGTGAAAGAATAGTAACCTACGGTGGTCAACCTCCAACTTCCGGAGATATTTTATTCAAAGGATTGCAAACAGGAACTTCTGGATCTCTTGGGTGGATTTATTCAAACGGATATGTGGGAGCATCAAATTCTGTATTTAATGTAACTGTATATGCCGCATCTAATATTGTAAAAATTGGATGGGTTAGTGGATCAAGTAATGCCTCTTTAAAATTATCAGTTGGCGATACTGTTAGACTTTCTAATTTTACAGGTGAATATGCTAAACTAAATGGTATATTTAAAATTAATGGATCACATCCTACAGATGTTTCTTACGGAAGTAACTTTGCAACTAAAGGATATGTTTATATTGATATAAATGAAAACTTTAATACTGGAAAAATTGTAGCATGGAATGATTTTGCTGGTAGGGGATTAGATATTTCATCTAATAAGTGGAAAGAAATTGGTGTTATTGGATCTGAATCAATCAGAACATTTACCGATACTATTGGTAATTATATGGTTGGTATTAATACTGTTGCTAGAAGCATCAGCACTGACTATACTACTTCTTTTGTAACTGGAGAAACTACACCAAGAGCAAACTTAGATGTTGTTGGAACAGCATTCATTAGTGGAAAATCAATTGATTTCTTAACGAGAGATGAAACGGATGAAGATAATGCATTCTTAGTTGGTGGAGTATCTTCTAGTCCTAATTCAGGAGCAACTCTTCGTGTTGCTACTTCTAATGGTGGTAGAGTTGGTATTAATACAGTTGCTGATAATACTAATGCTAATAATTTAGACAGAAATTTGGTTGTTATTGGCAATTCCAGATTTACTGATGATGCTCGCTTTGAGCATGACATTGAAATCAATGGTGATGATGGTACAGTTGCTGAAATTAGAACTTCTCAGACATCTGGTACATTCAACCTTGTAACTGATAGTACATTCACTGGCACATTAAATCTTGCTGGTGATGTAGAATTCATTAACGTTGGTAATGTTAGAACTCTCACTCAGACAATTAACATTGGTGATAATGTAATTGGTGATCAATTCATCAACATTGGCAATTCATGTGAATACAGTAACATTGATCTTGGTGCAACACCAGATAATCGTCTTTCTGACGGTGCTGGAACAATTAGTAAAATTCAGATTGGTGGTGCATATGATAGTAGCGAATCTCTATCCTTTACTAGAGTCAAGACCAAATCCTTTAAGGTTGATGGTGACTTCCAGTTAGGTTCAAGAAGAACTATTAATGATACTGTAACACTATCTACTACTGCTGGACAAGTTGACTTCTTCTCTAACTCTGGTTCTGCATCTATTATTAACTTCGGTCTAAACGCATCCGAAATTAATATTGCTGGTCAGGGTGGTGTTACTACAGTCAATAACCAACTAGAAGTTATTGCTTCTGCTACATTCCAAGGTAACATCACAATGTGTGGTGGTGTTGCATCGTTCTCATTCGTAGGAAACAGAGGACAACTTGGATCTCCTGAATTCGCTCATGCTGATGGTATTCTAAGTGATACATTATTCAATAAGAATATTGATATTATTAACGTTCTGGTTGTAGGAACAACTGATGAAGGTTATAACCAAGTTGATACAGCTGGTGCTGGCCTCTGGGGCGGTGCTGCTTATCAGCAGGAAGTTACAAACATTGGTGGTTCACCAGTTGTTGAACCTCAATCATTCCCACTCTTAACTGGAGATGAGTTCTACTTACCAATTAAGAATCAACCAATCAAAAATAATGGTGATCCATATTTTGTAGAGAATGATTATATCATCATTAACAGTGCAATCACTGCTAGTGGACATCCTGAAATCGTTCAGGTTCTAGAACTAACCAGAACTGCTGTTGCTCCTTACTACCTCAAGGTTAAGCGTCAACCACTTGGTACATACACTGCAATTCTAACAAATCATACTGATACCACACCTATCTACAAGGTTAACGTACAGTTTGATGCTACATGGACTGAGCTACCATTAGATGCTACTGGTCCTCAAGATAATGTATACCTTGCTGAATTTGGTGGATCATTAACGAACAACGATTACGTAATTGTTGATCGTGAAGATACTAACAGCGATGGCATCTTTAATCAAGGTGAAGTCATCAAGGTTGTTACTCCTCTAGTTGCTGAAGAACAGAAGTTTAGAATTTCTAGTGATTGTTCAAATGGAACTGACAGCGATGTATTTGTTGTTAACTCTGTAACTGGTGACACTACAATTCTTGGTAACACTACAATCAACAATAGTTTAAAAATTAAAGGTGGTTGTGGTACGATTTCTAAGATTGCATTCAGTGCAGCAAGTTTCTCTGGATCCTTTGTTCTTACTGGTGTTAATGTAACGTCTCCTGATAAGACACTTAGTGATATTCAAGTTGGTGATTATATTGCCATCATCACTAATGAAGCTTCTCTTGATATTCTACCAGATACAAAAATCGTTGCTATTAATCCAGCATCTAATGAAATCGTTGTTGATCAAAACATCGTTGGTTTCTCTTCTGGTAGTTTCACATTTGAAGCTAGAAGAAACGAGAAGTTTACTCTAACAAATGGAGAAGAAGTACCAGTATTCACTGTTGATACTTGCACTGGAACTACTCAGATTGGTAACCACTTCGGTAGAATTGATATTGAATATGCGACTGCTGGTAATACATCATCCACTACTGCTAATATTCCTACACTATTTGATAATGGAACAATCAAGAAAGCATATGGATTCTGGTATGATCCTCAAACAATCAATGCTGGTGGTCCTAGCACGACAGTTAGAGATACTGCAGCAGGTAGTTCAGGTTTAGTTCAGGTCCCTGTACAAGATCTTGGTACTGGAACTGGTGCATTTGCAATTGACGATTTAGTATTCATTGGAACAACAACTGCAGGATCTACAGGTATTGGAGATTTCCAAATCTGTAAGATTACCGATGTTGTTAATGATGCTGCAAATCCTACCATTGTTGTTGGTCCTGTTGGTGATGGGTTGGATACAAATCAACCAATTACTCCTGCTGATAACATCTTTGATGTAGGAAACGTTGTAAGAAGAGTTCTTAAGCACCCAGAACTTGCTAACATTGTTGATTGTCAAACCAGACAAAGAGTTGTTACTGGTGCAACTAGTGATTACTGCTCTATCATCCTTGACAGAGGTTATATTGTACAGCAAAAACTAGATTATCTTGGTTGGATTGCTCTTGCTGATGCAGAGGGTGATGCAATGGTCTGGGCTGCTGTTAAGGGCAGAATGAAAGGAGTTGTTCATACTACTGTAATGAACGAACAGATTAAGGATGGTGCAATTGAATACAGATCTGGAGATTTAACAGTCGCCAGTGATATTAAGATGATTGGTGGTAGTTTCGAGATCTATGACTCTGTTAACAAGACAAGATTACTTGGATTAGTTAACGATGACGGTCACGCTGATCACCAAGGTCTATTCTTCTGGGATGCAGGTGTTGTTGCAAGAGGTGACTTCTATCTCTTCAGCGCACAAGACCCTGAGAACGTAATTCAGAATCCTGACTCTACTGTACCATCATTCTTCGTTGATAACTTAGGTAACGTTGGTGCAGAATTGACATTCACAGTCGAAGGTGTTGCACAAACAACACCATCCTCAACTGTTGAACAACTTTCTATTAAGAATCTTGGTCCAAGTGGTGGTAAGAAGTTTGCTGTTAAGCAAGATAACTCCATTGATTCCTTTGGATATACTAACTTCTACACCTCTTCTGGTGGTAGACACACGAGATATATTTCTTCTGCATCTACGGAAGAACAACTCAATCTGAAACCCAATATTACTTACATGGTAAATACAGTAGCAACCTCTACACTTGTAGTGAAGCTTCCAACCTCTCCACAAACTGGAGATATTGTAAGATTGATTGACGTTAGTGGTAATCTAAATTATAACACTTCTCTCGTAGTTAGAACAGAAGAATCTTCTAATGTTCCAATTCAAGGAGATAGCACAGGAACACTTCTCGGTGGTAGAATCACCCCATATCCTTCAGGAGAACTAGTTGTACAAACTGCTAATGCAGCATTTAGTTTGATATACCTAGGAGCAACTGATAGTGATGGACAGGTTGGTATTCCTACTTCCGTACAAGGTTGGTGGTTAATGGAGGTCTGATCTAAACAAATGGCAAGTTACAACAGAATCAAATCAGTAAAAAATAACCCGATCGGGTCAATCTTACCATGGGGAGGGACATCTAGCAGCTCAGCGTTGCTAGAGTCCGCTATTCCAACTGGTTATCTTATTTGTAGTGGGCAAACTGTACGTGCCATTGATTATCCATTGTTAGCACAACTATTGGGTAATACTTATGGTCCTTATCAGGAACCTGGTGGTCCACCTGTAGGTATTCAGAATAATTTTCCTGAATATGATGACGATGATATTTTCACACTACCTAATCTGAATAACTGTTCAATGGTGGATCTAGAATCTTCTAGATTAGCTCCTGGTGATAATGCTGTCGTTGGTCAATATATTACTGAAAATGGTAATGATGCTGCTCCATTGACAAATGTTGTTTCTTATATTGATGTAAACTTTCAAGTAGAACCAAACCAAACTTTGGCAGGAAAGATTACAGGTATTGATGTTCAAGATCCAGCGTATTTTACTACTGCTAGAACTATTCCAAGGAAACTTGGTATTGACCATACACCAGCTCATAGTCATGCTCAACCAGAAGATGCAGATCAAAAATATCCATCTGCAGTTCTAGGTGGTGGTTACGTTGGATTGTTTGAGGCAGGTAACTATGATACTCAGAGTGGACAATACACTACAGTTAGTGCTGAAGCTTCAAACCCATCAGAAGATCAAGCGGATAGATTTAATCCAGGAACTGCTAAAGTTACCTGGTATGATGAAGCTGCATTTACTTTACCTGTAATGAACCAGTTTAGGGATTTTACAGCAGCACCTGCTTCTGTTCCTGCTATTCCTGGAAACCCTAGAGTTGTAGCACAGTACGGTAATACAGTTGAATATGATGATCCAAATACCTGTATTATTAATCAGCAAGCACCTGCAGTTTCTACACCATTCCCCCCTGCTGGTAGATATCAAGGATTTAAAAACTTCTATAGTAATGCAATCGTTCCTCCTTCTAGGGGTGGTAGTGCATTAAAACCATATCCAACCACACTAAATCATAACGCTGATAATTATAATTCGGAATCACTGGCATCTCATAATCATTTCACAATTGATATCACAATGACTAAAGCACAGATGCGTGTTCCTGGTACTATCCTCATAAATAATATGACGACGGGAACCATTGCACCTGTTAGTGTTGATAAGGCTTTGAGTGTGCAGATTAATCCCAATACACCATCACTTACTACTATTGTGATCATGAGGGCATTCTAAATGGCAGTAATGTACAACAGGGAGAAATCCAAGGTAGGAACTACCACGGGAACAATTATTAATTGGTCTAGACAGTTAAATTCAAATGATCCCGATGATCCATCAAGTGCTGACAAGTTACCACAAGGATATTTGAGATGTGATGGAGCAGTTTATGCTGCTGAAATTTTTCCTGCTTTAGCAGAAGTTCTTGGTGTTGGTTCACTTTCTAGATTCAAGAAACCAAATCAAACACTACTAGACAATCAATTTCAACTACCCGATTACGGATCTAAAAAACTACGTGCATCATCTGGTTCAAACGCAGGAGATTATGTTGACCTGTTTATTTTAGATGATAACCAAAATGAAATCACAAAAGCAGGTGTTGGATTAGAAGTTGTTAGTAATATTGGTACATCGTACCAAATTCAATATACAGGATCATTTTTCTTACCATCTCAAACTATTGGAGTTACTGGAGAACCAGGATTTATTAGGAATACTGGTAATTATACTGAAAATAGTGACGTTCTACAAAATGCATTTGTTCCTCATGCTCACTTCCATGATGGAAATAGAACAAGAGTAGCATCTTCTACTGGTAATGAATTTGCTTCATTTGGTAGAAACTCTTACGTTAGAAAATCTACTCTTTGTGTTTTAGAATGGGCATATAATACAAGACAGGATTTATGTTACTACAATGCCACTAGACAGAGATTGTCTAGTGTTACTCAATCAGAAACTAACTCTGCTGGATGTAAAAGAGAATATTATGCTGGTTGTTTTACTGGATGTTTATTTACTTCTTCGTATGAATGTCTAATTCCAGAATCTTATGTATGTGGTTTCCCAGTTTGGTCTGGTGATGGTGGTGGTTGTGGAGGAAGTTCAGGATCACAAGAGACAGCAACTTGCGGTACTATTGAATATACTGGAACAGTTGCTGTACAATGTTCCAGCACTGGATTCCCTGGATGCGCCGTCGGTGGATATAATGCAGATCCAAAGACTGGTCCTGTAAATTTAACAAGTAATTATGATGATGACAACTTACCATTTGACTCATTTAAAGATTCAACACAAGATGGATTTGCTGCAGTTAATAACGTAACAAATCAAGTTGTTGCTGTTGGTAATGATGGTACACATAGACACTTTGTAAATTTTGAGGCACAACCGCATACATATCAAATAAACACAGTACCTACGTTTATTCCTGCTGCAAATATTGTATCTACGATCTCTGTTCGTGTCAACGAAGAGAATAAAGCAGATCAATTCATTCAACCATATCTAATCCAAGAGTTTCTAATTAAGTATTAATGACTACCTCATATAGAAATAAATTCACTGCTTATAAGCAAGAAACCGATGGACAATATGCTCCTATTGGATCTATCACGCCATTTCTAGTAGATAGTTTTTCTACTGATAAAGTTTATGATGGCGGAGCTGGAACTGGAGGAGAAGATCCTGAGTATGGATATAAGCGTTATTTGTATTGTGACGGGAAAGAATTATTAGTTAGAGATTATCCTGAATTATATAATTGTATTGGCAACACTTATGGTGGTACTGCTGAAGTTAATCCTACACAACCATCAAATGCTGGTGGTATAGTTAAACTATATTATTTGAATGGTAAAGCATTTATCAATGTCAATAGAGATCTTGGAATTCAAGGACCAGTAAAACTTCCATATCCATACGGATGTCAATTTAGATTTATTGATAATACAGGACAGGGTGGTAATGGATTGGGATCAATGCCAACACCACTATTTGAATATAATAAATTTTATAGAACAGTAGTACCAACAGAAGATTTAACAGGTCAAATTCCTACTGATGGTAGTCAGTTTGCATATGAAATTCAATTTGCAGAAGGAACTACAGTAAACTCATTTGCTACAGTAAACTTCACCTCTGGAACTCATCCAAATTCATTTTTCAGAAAATCATATAATTTAGGTGATTATCCACATCAGATTGGTACATTTAAACTTCCAGATTATAGAGACAGAATAATTGCAGGTCTTGGTGCAGTTGATAACTTAGGATCTCCAACTACTGAGAATGCATTGGTTAATAATGTTGGACAAACTGGTGGTAGATGGTATATTTCTAATACTGATCTTCTTGATGGTGGAGTATTCTTTACTGTAGGTGATGTTAGAACCACTGGATACAGTAATATTAGTGCTGATATTCTTACATTCATGACAGGTTCTGTAGAATTTAGAATTGGACCTGTAGATGACTTTATTTTCTCTAGACCAGTAGAACACTTTCATTATATTTTATCTTCTGAACCAGATGAAGGATCTGAGGCAGAATTTGGATCCTCGCCATCTGATCAGTATGCTGTAATGTATTCTAAATCTAGGTCTAATATCTTACCATTTGAACCAGATGGTTCTGGTGGATTAGCACTAGGTCACTCTCATGGATTGTCAAAAGATCCACTAAACAATCCTAGAATGGCAACCTATGGTAATGTGAAAGGAATTGGTGGTGAAGATCCTAATGTTCCTGCTGATATCAATTATGATGTCAATGATCCTACTATAGCAGGAACAGCATCTTTTTCTGGTGTTTCTCTTGAATTTTATGGCACTGGATCTGGCGAAATTGGTGGTTTTGAAGCACCAGCTGTTACAGATAAAGGTGATAAGTATCTAGCATTTGGATATAATAATTCAGGTTCATTTGGATCTTCATTGCAAACTAGTAGATCTGCTAGTTACACACTAGATTTCACTGGATATAATCAGTTTTATATCTTTGGTATTTGTGGTAATGATAGTAATGGAGGAGAGCGTCCTAATAATTCAGGTGAAGGATTACAAGTATCTTTCTCGGATGGAACAACCGAAGAAATTATTCCATCAGGTCAAGATTTTAGAACACAAAATAATATTACCGAGGGTGGATTTGAACAGTATGATGCTGTATATGCTTACTGGACACAGAGTTTTGTAACTATCCCATCAGGTTTACAGACAGCAGGTCAAACTGTTACTATCTCTCAAAATTGTGGTAATACTACAGAAGAGGGAAATAATGAATTGCAATCAGGTAATGAAGGTGATGCTAATGCATTAGATATGTTTGGTATTCAGGCACTTGGGTTACGTGGTGGTATTCCTTCAATTCCACCTGATCCTAATGGAACTTATCCTGTCACAGGATCACCAACAATTTCAGTTACTAGTGCTACTTATGATGCAGCGTTGGGTTATGTAATTCTTACCACAACATCTCCACATGGTTTTGATTCTGGTAGCACAATTGAAGTTCAGGGAGCAAATCAAGCTGAATACAATGGTGCATTTGAAGTTCTTCCAGATCAACTTAGTGCTACTGTTGTAACTTATACTCCTGCTACTCCTCCATCTTCTAGTCCAGCATCAGGATTAATGACAGTTAAACTTGCTGTCGGATCTTTTACAGAAGAAACATCAGAACCAGATCCAAGAGCATATGTTGTTGATGGTGCTACCACGATTGCTGGTAAATTAGATACATTTGAAGATCCTGGAACAGGAACAACATTTAGTAATGATGAGATTAGTAGTCCTGGAACAATTAATACGTCTCCATATGTGCTTCAAGGAGGAGAAAATTTCGCTCAAATTGATATTTCTTTAGTTGCTCCTGGTGGAGGTGGTGCTGACACTTCTAGTGATGGTGGTGATGCTGGTTATGCATATGCCACATTTAATTGGAAAGGAACTAATCAAACCATCTATGCATATGGCGGAGATGGTGCAACAAAAGGTAGTAGTGGTGGTGCTGGTGGTAATGGTGGAACATTCTTAATACCTCAAGTATTAATTGATGATCCCGATTTTACATACAGTGCTACAAATGGATCACCTGGTCAAAATGGTGGTGGTACTGGAACTGATACTTCTAATATCTCTGGTGGTGGCGCAAGTGGTAACACTGGTAGTGGTGGAGATGGTAAATCTGAATCATCTACAAGCACCATTACTGGAAGTTATACCACATATACTAGTAGTGGAAGTTGGACTGCTCCCGCTCAAGCTACAGGCGAACAATCTAGAACTGTTACTGTACAAGCTGCAGGTGGCGGTGGTGGTGGCGGAAACTCCAACTCTAACTCTACATGTACTAGTGGAATTGGTGGATCTGGTGGTGCTGGTGCATTAGTTACCGCTACCCTGACACTTCAACCATCTAGTTTAGGTTTTACTATTGGTAAAGGTGGTAAAGCAGGATTTAATAATGTTGACGCTAGTGTCAGTGGTACTGGTGGTGAAGCGGCTCAAACTGGCGGTGGTCAAGGTGCTGCTTCTGGTGGTAATGGTGGTACAGGTGCATGGGGTAACGGTGCAACTGCTGGATCTGCTGGTGGTGCTACTGGTGTTTTCTTCAACCAAGGTACTGCATTCTTAGGTGCTGGTGGTGGAGGTTCAGGTGGTGGATCAGGTGGTGGTTTCAACGGTGGTGGTACTACTGATGGATGTTATGGTGGCGGAAATCATAACGCTGCAACAACAAACTTACATACTGTAAGCAGTGCAATGGACTTTGTTAATGGTTCTAATGGTACTAGTGGAGGTTGTACCGCTGGCGGTGGCGGTGGCGGCGGCGGCGGTGCTGGTCCTGCAGGTTCTGCTTCTGGTGGTGTTGCTGGTCAGGCAGGTGTCGGACATAATGGTAACGGTGGTGGTAGTGGTGGTAGCAGAGGAGATTCTTGCGTCAGAACAACCTATGCTAATGCATCATGGAGCACTGCAGGAAATGGTGGTGCTCCTGGTTCAGGTGGTGGTAGTGGATATGTTAAAATTAAAGTTGATAGAACAATTAAATTATATGGTTCACCTGGTGGTGGCGGTGGTCAAGGTGCAACTATTGTTTGTAGTTTGGTCGATCAAAATGTTGGTATTACTGCTGGTCTACAAAGTTTAGGTGGTGGCGGTGGTGATGGCACAAATGGCGTAAATGGTAGTGTCATTGTAACTTATCGTGGATCAGAGGGTGGTGGTACTGTTATTGGTGATACCACTAATGCTGCTGGTAGATTCTATAATTGTAATCCTAATGGATTACCTGGTGGAGCATTCTACACAGCAAATATTTGGTTAGAATCTACTGCAGATGGTGATACTACATCTAATGAAGTAACACCACAAAATCCTGGTTTAGGAACTAATTCATCCAATAAATTTGCTATGCCTGCAGGTACTGGTGCTCCAACATATGGAGGATTAGCAACTAAGTATATTGCATTTAATGGAGCAGGTACAAGACAATATATTATGGGATCATTTGATTTACAAAATGTCAATAAGATTAGGTTTACATGTATTAAAGGAACCAATCTTAATGGTGGTGCAGTTCCAGAAGAAGATCTTATTGCTTATTGGAAACCTGCAGGATCAAACACAACTAATGTATTAGATACTATTATTACAGCAGGTGATCTAGGTACAGGTTGGGTTGAAAAAGAAGTCATTCTTGCTGAGGGAACTGCTGTTAGAAATGCTAGTAGTGTTGATCTAATTATAAGACAAACAAGAAATGCAGGACAAGATGATAATGCAGTAGCATCAGAAGATAACTATGGTATTTCCATGATGACATTCTTCTATGATGAAGTAACAACAAAAACTTTTGTTCCATCTGATGGTAATACTATCAGTGATGTTGATTTTCTAGATTATGATATTGGTGTTGTTCAGGCAGGATTAGCAGCTGAAGATGGAAACTTCTTAATGAGTTCTTCTACTCCAATCTCAACCACTGCATTAGTTGTTCCAGAAAACAATATTCCACTAATCACTAAATATCACAGAGTAAAATATTTGATCAAAGCATACTAAATTATGAACAATGAAAATTTCATATTTCCACCAGATCAGATGGTGGGTGAGTTTGATGACTTTATTGGTATTTGGAAGAATTTCATTCCAAAGCAATTATGCAAAGAATTGATTGAAAAAGTTGATGAGATTCAGACATCATCTGCTCTAATTAATGATGGTGAAACTGGTAAAGATCAGTTTGCCAATGGCAGAATGGGAAGACATGACTATGCATGTGTTTTAAACCATTTTGATGTTCATTTATCTAACACTATCAATGACTATTTGAAGTGTTGCTTGAAAAGTTATTGCTTAGAGTATAATCAGTTGCTTAGTGTTAAACTGATGTCATATGCTGTGAAGGCACAGAAAACACCTCCTGGTGGTGGATATCATGAGTGGCATTATGAAAATGCATCATTCACTGCTGCTAGTCGTGAATTAGTATGGACAATGTATCTTAATACTATGCCAGAGGGTGAGGCAGAGACAGAATTTTTATATCAAAGACGTAGAATTAAACCAGAAGGTGGCATGGTAGTTATCTGGCCAGCAGGGTTAACTCACGTACATAAAGGAAATACAGTATTTACTGAAGATAAATACATTTTGACAGGATGGGCCCATAAAGTACAATGACAGAATTTGCCAATACACAAACCGTCGCATTGTTTGTAAATGCCACTACTAGGCAAATACAGTGCGATGGACTAACAAAGAGTATCAGCGATGACTACTGGACAAAGGAGATCTCTCCTGTACTGTATCCTCTATGGGATTCAGATAGAGATAAATTAGAAAGTTTTATCTTCTATAAAGATGAAACCTCTAAGATGCTGAAGAATAAGTATCAGAGAGATCATAAAACCAAAGCATACAAGTGGGTATCATATGAGTTTGATACATCACAATTTACTGCTGTAGAGATCAAAGGTCTTTACAATACTCTGCATGATAAGTTCATCAACTATAGAGATATTGAAGATTATAATCTAGATGCCAAATTAAAGAGCATCTATGCAAAAGATAATATGGTCAATTGGAACAAACTCAAAATGATGAGAAAGTTCCTACTTATGGATTGTGATTGGACACAAGCACCAGATTCTCCACTATCTGATGAGGTTAAAGCTCAGTGGGTTACATATAGACAGAAACTGAGAGATATCCCTACTGAACAGAAAGGTGTTCCTGCAGTTGAAGTTAAATTTCCTATTACTCCATCAAAATATGCAGCAAGAGTTGCTGATGGTGATACAGAAGAATATCTAGCAGATACTAAGCATCACTATTTCTATCTTAATCAAGCAGTATTGAAGAAGTACACTGATAGAATCCTTACATATCTGTCTATCTCCATTGCTGTTGATAATATTGATGCTCTACCTGTAAGTAGAATCTTCGACAGTAATACAGAGACCAACTTGGATAGCATCCTTGAACAAATTGCAGCAGGAGAATAATAATGGCATTAATTTCACTCAATCCACACAGTATCTACGATGTGTGTGCTCGTATCGCTAAGAATGAGAACAAATATGCAGTAGTTATCGATAATCATGCATATCATGCCCTATCTGATGATAAGAAAGCAATTGTAAAAGCATATTATGTGGATCAAGATCCAGATGATGTTGAACTTTGCAATTATATTATTCCAGAGGCAGAGATTGATGCTGTATTTGAAGCAAAAGATGTAGTTTACTTCTTCAATAGTCAGCAGGTCGCTGTAGATAATTGTTTTGATTGGTTTCCACAACCACAGAACTTACCTGATGATGATCATCACATCAAAGCATACGTGATTACTCCTACTGGTACTATTCCATACATTAATAGTCAACCAACAGAACCACCATCTGGAGGTTGACACCTCCATAGTGTCATGATATGATCGGGTCAGTCGCAATTCACTATGAAAGTGCCAAGACCGTGTGATCTAACACATATGCAATTGCAGGCAATGCTTCGTGAGAATGATATTCATGAATCTGAGCTGGTATATTGTGGTGAACGTGAGTATACTACAGAGTATGCCGCACATCCAGAGTATCATGGACAGATTATGCACTGGTACATCATTGGAGGTGAACATGAAGTGCCAGTATGTGACATTGAATCGGTTAATCAAGTAGATGAAGACGATTGTGTGCCTGAAAACGATGGATGGCATTGAATTGTAAATAAATTGTAAAAAAATGCAGCATCTCAAACCAGATGCATTAGAATATCTAAGTCAATACCTAAATCGTATGGATGAAAACAGCACCATGAAAGACCAAAAACGTCGTGATGCTCTCGGTTTATTCTATGAGAGTGTTCTAAAACCTGATCATGAGCTACGTAAATGTGCTCATAATCAAGAATGCTACCATGAATTAATGGAGTGGCGCAATGATGTATTAAACTATCTTGATGAACGTCGTAACTATGAATTCTTTTAAATCTATCTTGATGAACGTCGTAACTATGAATTCTTTTAAAACTAAACCAAACCTTGGACTTGATAAGACTTACGAAGAACAGCGTAAGTGTCGTTTACAGGATGCTGTAGATGATTACATGCAAGATGATAAAGTAACTATTTTGGAGTTCTATCATGATCTAAAAGATTGTCTCCAAGATATTATCTCTTATCATACAAAAAGTAAAGAAAGAGCAATAGGTGCTCTTGAATTAGTATTAGGTCACAGACCTACTGTTGGTCTTGATGACATTGATCAAGTTGAAGTTTCACGAGAAATGAACATCCCACCACGATACTAATGCAATTTGAATTGCTTCAACCTGTAGAATATCGTGGCATTACAGGTTATATCTCTTTTATAAGCGAATACTATATTAGTATTTGCTTCATCGATCAACCTCTACCTGAGGAAGCACACTCACGGTGGGGTCGTCACTATGTCAATTTTATCGTTTATCCCTTTAATTGGAATGAAATACGCTGTCGTTTGGATGAAGTCAAAGAAAAAGAAGAGTCAGAGTCGCCAAGAAGCGATCTTTTACAATTTGGACGACGCATCGCAATGGGAGCAGCACATAAACAAGACATTACACGTAAAAACTGACATCATCCCTATCTTTAGTGACACTTGATGAACTGGTTAGGGAGGGTTGACACAGACCCCAAACTGGTGTATATTAGGTTCATGGGAGAGGCAGCGCCCTAAAGACTCCACTGTACAACGGGCAATTAAGTCCGAGACATTCAAAAGTAAAAACAAATGAAAAAATTCTGGTCAGAAGTACTCCTTCTTCCTTTCACGACTAACTCTCAGGATAATCCTCTTCATGAGAATCAAGTCATGGCATTGCTTGACAAGTTTGGTTACAATTATGTTTGGCAACCGAATGGTCCTCAGAACTCTCCTGATTTCCGTGTAACTCTTGACAATGGCAAGACTGTTGACATTGAGTGTAAGTCTTCTAAGCAAGCATATCCCACATATAATGGTGGTTTGCCTAAGTCAGGCACTGTTTATGTATTCAGTTCATCCAAATACAACGAGACTACCATCTATTTTTCAGATGATGTAGTTTCTAATCGTAAGCGTGAATTGTTTGCTTGTCTGATTGCTGAACTTCAGTTAGTTCTTGACAAGTATCAAGCGATGCCAGAGTGGCAGGATGACAACCGTGGATTTAATTTTTACATTCGTAACATGTTCACTCAATCTGGTGGTTGGAAGCGTACTAACTATTTCAAGCACACCGATAGACAACTCTGTGAGTCCAATGTTCTCAATTTTAACTGGTAACTGCCAATCTGTTCTCTCCACTTATGGGGAGAACTTTTTTCATTCTTGTATCACTGACCCTCCTTATGGTATGGGTATGGATCATTGGGATCATTCTGTTCCTGATGTAAACATCTGGCGTGAAGTATATCGTACACTTCGCCCTGGTGCATTCTGTCTTGCGTTCTGTTCTCCTGAATTGTATCATAGACTCGCATGTAATGTAGAAGACGCGGGATTTATCATTAAAGATCAGATCATGTGGATGACTACCACTAAGATGCCCAAGTATAATAAACTTAAACCCGCACACGAACCCATTGTTGTAGCACAGAAACCGTACAAAGGTACGCTCAAGGATAACTTTGAGGAATGGGGATGCGGAATGATTGATACAACTAACACTCGTATTCCGTGGGATAAGAAACCTCCTACTGGTTGGGTGGCACAAGGTGCTAAACGTCGCACATTTGGTAAGGATGGTAAAACTACAGGTACACAGAAAGAGTATGGAACTGTAGATGCTAATCCTGATGGACGCTATCCATCAAATATCATTGGTGATGTACAACATGAGCATCAAAAGTATTTCTATGCTCCTCGTGCCACACGTAAAGAGAAGGGACAAGATAACGATCATCCTACAGTTAAACCCGTGAGTTTGATGGAGTATCTTATCAAAATCTATTCTCCCATCAATTCTACCGTACTTGACCCATTTTGTGGCAGTGGAACAACTGGCGTTGCTGCTTTAAGCATTGATAGAAACTTCATTGGAATTGACTCAGATGAGCACTATTGCCAAATCGCATCAGATCGTCTAAGATCAGCATGTCCAGAGACCCCTCCACAATCGCCCACAAGCGTCTTGAACCACTTATGACCTACCCTTGCCCCTCTGTCGTCACCATG
>ERZ891134.864-NODE-864-length-22805-cov-11.271912_pt1 | contig 22805 bp, 24 predicted proteins | sample MGYA00520888_ERZ891134 | MGnify/ENA primary metagenome ERZ891134 (study PRJEB32303, sample SAMEA104408692) | aquatic metagenome | biome: Brackish water; feature: Coastal; material: water | place: Baltic Sea | collected 2014-10-23 | depth 10 m ... | reverse complement strand
GAAAGACCACTGGTTCGAGTCCAGTTGTTTCCATTGGAAGATTGGCAGAGCGGTTTGCTAAACCGTGAGGGTAACACCTCCGTTGGTTCGAATCCTACCCTCAGAACTATACCCTTTTAGCTCAGCGGAATAGAGCACTTGACTACGAATCAAGGTGTCGTAGGTTCAAATCCTACAGAGGGTGTTCTGTAAACGTATTGTATAAATACTCTGAGATAAGAAAAATTCAGGGTTTTAGTAATTATGGCTCTTACAAGACTTGATAATCTGTATTCAAGTAAGACAGGAAAATATCTTTATGTTTCACCTGATGATTTTAATGCTACAGATGAACTTGATAATAGAGGTAATTCTCCGCTAAGACCATTTAAGACTATTCAGAGAGCATTTATTGAGGTTGCAAGGTACTCATATGTTCCTGGCAGCGGAAATGATAGATTTGACCAGTTCAGCATTATGCTGATGCCTGGTAATCACTATATTGATAACCGCCCAGGTCTTGTAGATACTACATTATCACCTGAATTTTCTTTTGATGAAGTAAATAATGTATGGACTGATAATTCAATCCTTGATCTAAGCAATTCTGATAACGTTCTCTACAAGTTTAACGCTACAACTGGTGGAGCTATTGTTCCAAGGGGTTGTTCTCTGGTTGGTTATGACCTACGTAGAACAATTATTCGTCCTCTGTATGTACCAGATCCAGTAGACAAAGAAGTAGGAAGAACATCAATCTTTAACCTCACTGGTGGTTGCTACCTCTGGCAGTTTACTATTAAAGATGGCGATCTATTAGAAAATTCTCCTCTTTATAATAGTAGTGAAAAAATTGGTAAGGTATATACTCAACCAGACGGAGCTACATCAAGTTTAAAAGTTCCTGAATTCTCTCACCACAAAATCTGCATCATGGAGTATGCAGAAAACAAGGAACTGGATCTTTACTATGAAAAAGTAGGTAAGGCATTTAGTAAGTTTCAACCAACAATTGATGATGCTGGAGAACTCGATCCTCTTGTTCAGGAGAACAGAATCGTTGGTCCTCTTTCGGACAGTAGAACAATTGATAGTCTGAAGATTGATGATATTCCAGGTACTTCAACTGCAAAAGTAGCTGTAACTACAAAAATTGAGCATGGTTATTTTGATGGTCAGTATGTTGCTGTTCTGAATACTGAACTTGATGAAGAACTAAATGGTACATTCAAGATTTATCTTGACAATAACGATCCAAAAGTTTTCAGTTACACCATAGATGTTGTTGCAGCTGCAGTAGGACTAACATCTGGTAATACTTACGATTCTACCACTGCTCCTAATGCACTTGGAGCAAATGCTATTTCTCTTGCTGAGATTGACTCTGTTGAGTCTGCGTCGCCATATGTCTTTAACTGCTCAATTCGTTCCACCTGGGGTCAGTGTGGTATGTGGGCTAATGGATCTAAGGCGACTGGATTCCGTAGCATGGTCGTAGCTCAATATACTGGAGTTAGTCTTCAAAAAGACGATAGAGCATTCATCCGTTATGATAGATTTACCAACACTTGGAACCAAGCATCACTAAACGATGCGTTTGCAACTGTTCCTTACCACACTAAAGGTGATGCATATTGGAAGGATGATTGGAGAAACTTCCACATCCGTGCTTCTGATGATTCCTTCATCCAGTGCGTTTCGGTCTTTGCTGTTGGATTCTTCGATCACTTCCTGATGGAGTCGGGTGGTGACATGTCGATCACCAACTCTAACTCAAACTTCGGTAATACCTCACTACATGCTGTTGGACATAAAGGATATGCGTTCAACCAGGATAAGGGTGGATATATTACTGATATTATTCCTCCAAGAGTTGTTAGTGACTCAAGAGCTCTTGCTGAAAAAGTTCAATACTATACATTTGATGTAGTTGAATCTAATGACGCAGCAAACCATACGAAACTGTATCTTGGATCTGATGGTGCTTTAAATCCAGAAGATCGTCCAGCAGCAACAATTGGTGGATATAGAATTGGTGCAAGAACTGACGAAAAAATTTATGTAAGACTTGATGCACAAACATCTGGCGGAAATACTGAGTTCAATGCTACACTTTCTCCAAGTGGATTTAAAAAGTATACAGCATCTCTAAGTATTTTAAACCCAGCATCGATAGGAAATTATCTTGACAACTTGGCACAGGATTCTGCTAACCAGATTAATAATAACAAAGAATTTATTCAAAATGAAGCATATGCTTACATTATTGATAAGTATCCAACATTAGATCCAGATGATCCATCTTTCAAAGGTGGTATTGACATTTCTAAGTGCAGAAGAGATATCGGATACGTTGTAGATGCTGTCGTAACTGATCTTCGTTTGACACTTGATACAACTACTATCCCAAGTTCTTACACCGATACATCTAATATTAACGTAATTCAAGCAGCAGAAGCTTATTATGTTGGTGGTCAGTTAGATTATATCGAGAATGAATTAACTGAAACATTGGAAGCATGGGATTATGTTAAGAATCTTTGTATCGCAGCAATGCGTAATTGGGATTATCTAAGAGGACCTGTTGGTGGTAATCCTGGTTGTGTAATTACAAATGGATCTTCCGAAATTAATGTTGGAGATACGACAGGTCTTATCATTGGCATGTCAGTTGCAGAATATGCTCAAGGAGACTTTACCAATGGTAAGTTGAATAGTGGCGCAACTCAAATTACAAGCAATGTTCCTGCTGGTGCATTTATCAGTGAAATTGTAAATGCTACAACTATTAGAATTGCAAACAACAGTGGAACTTTGAATGCAACTGGAACCAATAGTAATGCATTCTTGTATTTTGATCTAAATTCTGGATACTTTGATACATCTGTTACTCCAACATCTGATGACAGTATTGTACAAGATACTGCATATCCAGAGTGTGGAAATGTTTCTCTACTAATTCAAAGTTACTTTGATGATATTGACACTATTCTTAATGGTGGAACAGTTGTTAGAAGAGAATCGCAGATCAACACAGCAGATCTTGCTGTAAGAGCAACTGTATTTACAGTTAACACTGGTGGTGGAACTTCAAACCCCCATAACTTCGAGACTGGTACTCCAGTAAGACTTGTTCCAAGAGCAAAGAGTGGTACAAATCCTGATAAAAGATTGATTAGATTGCCTCTTGGATTTGAGACAAATCAGAAGTATTATGTTATTGCTCCTGGTAGAAAGACGTACCCAGAAGATTATTCAACAACAAATGACTTTAATGGTGGCGATCAAACCAAATTGATGCTTGCTACCAGCCCAGAGAATGCTGCAGCTGGTATTTACATCTTCTCACCTGAAACTGATACAATTGATACTGACGTTGAAATTGATATCTATCAGTTTGTTCTTGATAATCAGTATGATCTTCACAAGTATGCATGTAATGTTGTTGGATCGGGAGTTCTTGAGACAGAGGTTTCACATGTCTTCGATTTACCTGTAAATGGTGGTGTTCCTCAGAAGGTATTCTTTAGAGTTGCTTCTGATATTACTGGTTCTGCACTTCCAATTCTATCAACTGGTGATACTATTGATGATCAAACATTCTTCTATGCAAGATATGTAAAAACTAACAGCACAACAACTGGTATTGCAGCACAGAAACAATTTAGTATTCACCCAACCTTCAGTGATGCTGTAAACAATACTGCAGAAATTACTTTCCAACCAAACAGTGGATCTGACTTCTATGTTTTCTGTGACAAGAGAGAATCTCCACTAAGATTTGATTGTGAAAAAGGAGATACTGGCATTTGGTATTTGAATGTTGAAGATGAGTCAAGTGGAACAAGTCCATCTACCACTTCAATTTTATACAGAATGCATCAGAATGACTATGATGATGCTTCTGGTAAGATTAGAACGACTGATAGTTGGTTTGAGCGTCTATCTGACAGAAGAGCAAAAGAAGATAGAGTATACAGATTCAGATATGTAATTCCAAGTTATCTTGAAGCTGTTCGTGATCCTCTTAACGGTTTCGTTATGAAGATCAGAACGGATGATAAGAGGAGATTAGTACCACAAAGACTAATATTGAAACCAAAAGGAAGTGCTCCTGCTTTCTGTCAATTGCTCAACCCAGCAAACACATCTGAAGTTCTTGGTCTCAGAGAAAATGAATACACATCAACTCTTATTCCATCATATGACCCATACGTCAACCCAGTAACGATTGAAACTGCTTCTAAGATTGCATTCAATGTTCAATCTGCGCGAAAAGTTCCAGTAAATGGAACAGATTATCTTGAAATTACAGTATTTGATCATCAAACTATTAATGCAAGTCTCAAGGGCAAGTTATTCTATGCATTAAAGATTACTGAACCACAAGGCGGAACATTTATTCAAAGTGAAACTACATCAACTTCATCTAATTACGTTGAGTGGACTGGAAATTGTTCTGGTAATGGTTACATTCAGGCAGTTATCGAGCATGAAACTACTGCTGGTACAAGTGATTGGTACATGATTCTTAAGGATATCAATGGCACTCTTGAGTATGATCAATATACAACCACAACATTCTCACAACAGTCTGGATCTGTAACAACTACTCTTGCTGCAAAACCAGATAGCATTGGAGATCCAGACGGAAGAAGTAAGTCATTAAGAGATGATTATCTCTATGCAATTCCAAGAGCTGGTGTTTATACTGCTGTTCCTGGTGATGAGATTGAAGTTTCTGTACAGGGTGGTGGTACTTCTCAGTACTACATTGATTATGTACAAGATGTTCTAGAAATTGAAGATACTTTCTATATCTTTGACATTGATGAATTGCAGGAGAGAATTGCTGGTCAGCAAGACGGTATTTACTATCTAACAGCAGTAAGAGGAAATATTTCTCCATTCCCACAAGGTCCTGGTGTTGGTACAAACTTCAGAAACTTTAAGTTCTCTCAACCAATTTCACAATTATACCCACTTGATTACAAGAATGATCCATTGTGGTTCAAGAACATTGACAGTACACTTGTTGATCCACCTGCAACAGTTTCTGCTGCAGACAACTATGTACATGGTCTTGTCACAGTTAACGATAACAAAAATAGTGAAACTAAAGAATCAACTTTAGATCTAATTGCAAATCTTGGAATTTCTGATAACTTTACTAATACATTAACTGATGGCGATGGCGAAACTATTGACAATAGAATTCGTGCTCAAGAAGGAAATGCTACTTCTGGATCAGAAGATAGAAAGATTCCTATCTTTGGTGATCAAATTACCCCATCTGCATCAAAACTCTACGTTGAATTACGCCGTCCTTCGATTGCAAGATCTGGTAACCACACATTTGAATACCTTGGTTTCGGTCCTGGTAACTACTCAACTGGTTTTCCACTCCGTCAAGAAGTCATTCTTTCGGACAAGCAAGACTTTTATGCTCAAGCAAAGCGTGAAGACGGCGGTATCGTCTTCTACACGGGTCTAAACTCCAACGGTGACCTCTATATCGGTAACCGCAAGATCAACGCTATTACAGGCGAAGAGACCTTCCTTGAGGCAGCAACACTTGAATCATCGGAAGATGATAGCGATGATCTTGGAAGTCTTGTCACTACATTTGAAACTCCTGTAACATTCCAGGATAAAATTACAGTTGAAGGAGATGCATTCCTCAACAATCCTGTGGAAATCAATGTTGATCCTCTTGAGGGTGATGCATTAAGAATATACAGTAATGTTTCAAATAGTGATGACCCAACTCTTGACAGATCATTTAACAGAGATCCTAAAGACGGCGATATTCTTTTAACCAAGAATAGAATCGATGCTGCAATTTTTGCTTTTAATCCAAGAGGAACTGCCGCAGCGCCTGGTCAGAAGTATTTGTTTAAGACACATACAGTAAGCAATGTTCCTTCGAACTTAACTCCTGATCAAGAACAAACTTTTAATAATAACCAGTTAGTTGCTTACGGAACAACTCCTCCAAATGCTGGAGATGTTCTATTCAAAGGAAAGCAAGTTAATTACTCTGGATCCCTTGCATGGATTTTTGCCAATGCTTATGTAACAGTAAATGATTCTAATATTTCCAATTTAACTTTTGATGGCACTAATGTTGTTAAAATTACTTGGACTGCTGGCATCGTTAATGCTAATATTGGAAACAATGGTGTTGCTCCTGGAGCACAAATTAGAATTACAGACTTCTCAAACCCAGTTGTAAATGGAATATGGGATGTTCTTTCTGATGGTTATGCATCAAGCAATGGATATGTAACTATCAAGATCCAGAACAATGTAGCTACTCAGACAATCAATTGGTCTACTGAGTCAAATGCTATTCTTGAAGTATCTGAATCAAGATGGAAAGAAGTTGGTGTTATTGGTTCTGAGTCAATTAGAACTGAGACAGATCAAATTGGTGATTATAAAGTTGGCATTAACACTGTTGCTCGCGCTGAGCACAATGCTGTTATTGATGCATTTGTTTCAGATGAAACGGAACCAAGAGCAAACCTTGATGTTGTTGGAACGGCATTTATTAGTGGAAAGAAAATTCTTTCCTTTACAACTAATAGCGGCGTCACCAAAACAGAAACCAATCAAGATAATGCTTTCTTAGTTGGGGGAGCAAGTGATACGCCAAGTGGTGCTGCTACTCTCCGTGTTATGACAAATAACAGTGGAAGAGTTGGTATCAATACAACTGCTGGTACAAGCAGTCCAACAACAGATCTTGATAGAACTTTAACCGTTGTTGGTACTGCAAGAATCACTGGTAATGTTAAGTTCGAAAGTGACTTGGAAGTTAATGGCGGAGATCTAACAACTACTGCTACTACTTTCAATCTAATCAACGGAAATGCAACTACAGTAAACTTTGCGAATGCTGCAAACACTGCTGCTCTTGTAAATGGTGCTGAGACAATTTCTCTTGGCAACTTAACAACTGGAACGCAGACTATTAATATTGGTAATGCTGCTTCTGAAGCAACATTGAATATTCATAGTGGCACTGGTCTTGAAACATCTACTATCAAGATTGGCAACATCCAGAATACAAGTAGCAATTCTTCCAGCATTACAATTGGTGGTGCATTCAATGCTCCTCAAAATTCTATCTTCCAAGTTAAGAGTTATCAGACAATCCTTGATGGATCGCTTGAAGTTAATGAGGGTATCATTGAAACCAATAAAAATGGAACTGCTACTGCTCCATTAACACTATGGACAAGAAATGGTGCTGCTGCTTATGTTGATGCTTTCACAAGAGCAGTTCAGTTAAGAATTGGTGCAGTTGCTGGTACTACAACAATTAGAAATGCCCTTGTAGTTCAAGGTGATCAAACCTTCAACGGTGATGTTACCATTAATGGTGGTAATAATACTGGTCAGTTGACAGTTAACAGAGGACAACTCGGAACAACTGCAATTGCACACTCTATCGGTAATATTAATTCTCTGAATGTTGATTACTATAGAGTAATCGAAGAAATTACTAGTGTAACTGGTATTGAGACTTGGGTTGATACTGGTGGTAATGCTAACTGGTCTGCAACAGATACAACTCTGTTACTACAGACTAATCAAAATGGTGATGGAACTACACAGGGAACGGTTCAAAATTCTTCTTCTGGTCAAAGTCCATTAACTGGTCTTGCAATTGGGGATTATCTATTAATTGATAATGAGATTGTTCAGATTGTATCTCCTGGTCCTGGTCAGAATTCATCTACTGGAGCATATGAAATTCCAGTAACAAGAGGTGTTGATTGTACATCTGCTGCTCAGCATAACGATAACACTCAGGTCTTTAAGTTAGATAAGACTACAGATGCTACCTTCTTAACAGCAAATATTGATGCATCAACTCAAAGTGTTAATGTTGGTGAATTTGGTGGAGCATTTAGTGCTAATGATTATCTAAGACTCAGTGCTACTGCTACATGTCCTTCTGGTGAGTTTGTAAAAATTACTGCCATTGCTTCTTCAGATGCAGAGGACTTCAGAATTAATGATGGTGCTGGTAACGATCGCTTTGTTGTTGACAGTGTTTGTGGTGGAGTAACTTCTACACTAACTCAGAGTTGTGATTTTATAGTTCAACTTACGACAACAAATAATCAGTTGATTGTTGCAAGTGATACATCATCTACTCCAGAGTTGACTATTTCCAGAGATGGAACTCTCACGATAGTTGGTGACGGAACAACAACTGCTCCTGCAGCAGTTTATGGTGGAACTGGCAGTGCATCTCTAACTGGAGATCTTCTAATTACCAGTACAAATGCTTTAGATACCGCACTTAATAACGGTAGATTCAAACTTACACAGAGCAGTGGAGATTTGGATATTGCTGGTGGTCTTGATATGGATGGAACACTTAAGATCTATAGTGGTTCTACTGGCATTAACTTTACTGGCACTCCTGTATTCCAGGTTGCTACTGATGGTGACACTGAAATTGCTGGAACTCTTGATGTAGACGGTGATCTTACTTTAGGTGGTCAAATAAATATTGGTGGAATCACCAATTGGGTCACTGAAACTGGTGGAAGAAAGTGGATTTATGTTGATACAACATCAAACACTGATGCAACTGCAGTTAACCTAACTGCAAATGTCAATTATTTCGTAAAACCAGCTGGTTCTGGTGTTGAACTTGTTCTCAAGTTACCATCAACAGCACAGACTGGAGATATGATTAGAATTATTGACATTGGTGGAAATGTATCTTATGATTGTCAAATTGTTGTTCGTGCTCCAAGTAATGTTAATATTCAGGGCGATGCATCTGGAACAAAATTGGGAACCCTTGCTACTGCACATAATGGTGGTGAACTAATCATCAATACACCAAATGTTGGTCTTGGATTGGTTTATGTTGGAGCTACAGATGGAGATGGATCAACTATTGGATCAGCTGATCAAGGATGGAGACTTGTAGAGGTATAATATAAATGGCAGTTAATTACAATTTTCTCAAATCTCTAAAGGGGACAGCGATCGGTACGATTGTCCCCTGGACGGGAGATATTACTGCTATTCCAGCAGGATGGATTCAGTGTAATGGACAAACAATAACCGTTGAAACATATCCATACCTGTATGAAGTTGTCGGGAACAAATATGGGGGAACATCAAATGTAGATTTTAAGGTTCCAAATATTCAAGGTAAATCAATTGTTGATTATCATACTTCACATGATGGTGCTACATCTTATGGAAATGATACTATTAGCATTCTCAATTCTTTTGAAAGTTTAATTAATGATAATAATGACATTGCAAATGAAGTAAATTTAGTTAGAACATCAAATATTGACTTGTTTGCATTTTACAACACAACTGTAAATAATTTTCTTGGATTTATTGAAGATACTGATTTGAATGATCCAATTTATTTTGATGGTCTAACAACAGTAGGAAGAGCAATGGGAGATGCTCACTATCCTTCTCATGGTCATGGTGGATCTTTTACTGTTGTTTCTAAACCTAATCAGTGGGCTGAAGCATGTCAAACTGGAGGATTTATTAACGGAATTTTTCCAAACAGTAATGATGACTGCGGAAGTCCTCAGTTTAACAGACTTGAAGCAAATAACTCTGCCGCAGAAAGACAGAGAATTGGTATCTTTGATGGAACTCCTGCAGGTGGATCTAAACTCTATACTGGAGATGCTTATAGTAGCGCAGATGGTTGGGCAGCAAGAAGAAATCCAGGTCAAAATGGATCTACAAATTACAATTATGTAGACTCTGGAAATATGCAAACTGTTGGTAGCATTAGTAGTCCCTGGTCATTTGCCGCAGTTGATACGCAGAGTAAATTTGCAAACTTTGTTAATGCTGGGCAAGATAATATGGATGCCCATGTACACCCAACAATGTTTTATGAGTTGACAAAGGGAAGTATGAATGTACCTGCAACTTTGGTTGTTAATGATGCTGGAAGAGGAAATCTTCAACCATTGAATTCTGCAAACCAAGCAATCGCATCAATTAGAGTAAATACTCAAACACCGCAATTGAGTATCCTTCACATAATCAGGGCATACTAAGATGGCTACTAATTACTCATTTGAAAGAGGAAAATATGGAGTTTTTCCTGGAACTATTATTGCTTTTCCGAGAACTTTGGATGGGAAAAATCCAAATGAAACTGATTTTAGGACAAGAATTCCTGCTGGATTTTTGAGGTGTGATGGATCTATCTTAAATGGAGTTGATTATCCTAACCTCAGAGATATTCTGGGTGTTGGTGCTAATTCTAAATTTAGGAAAACGGATGTTACCTTACAAGAACCTTCGGCAAATTCTGATGGACAATTTCAGTTGCCAGATCTTGGATCTAAGTATATTCAAGCAAATTCTTCGTCGGGAGTATATACTGGGGATACAGTAGAGGTTGATGATGAGATTATTCCAAAGGTTGGTGTAGCAACTGATTTGAGTTTAAATCAAGGAACAGAACTTGAGATGCCATATTCTGGTGAAATTTCTGTGCCTACACAAACAATACCCTTTTTGAATAATCAAAATTTTGGAACTACTATGGGCGTTGTATTTGATGAAATTAATGTAAATGATTCCAGTTATTTGATGCATGGTCACTATAGTAATCTTCCAGTCTGGGCATATACAAATAATGAAAATTTTTCAGATAATATGTCCATCGGTTCTGCTGACCCATCTCCAACATTGAGTTCTATTAATAGTGTTGCTATTATTGGTTCTATTACTGAAGTTGCTGGCGATCAAGAAAATGCTACACACTTACATACAGTCACTAGAACATTCCCTACAAGAAGTACGACTACTCAAGTTCCTACATTTACAGCAGATGCATTTAATGTTGTAACCGAAGTTAATCTTGTTGAAAAAAATACATATAAGATGGATGATCTTGTTCCAACTTATATTTTAGTAGAGTTCTTAATCAAATACTAACATGGCAACTAATTATTCTAAAGTTCAGTCAAAAGTTGGTGTTAGTGTTGGCACCATTATAAGTGTACCAAAACCATCTGGATGGTCAAATTCTACAAATCCTACTACTGAGGGTAATAATTGGGATATTGATGATAATTATCCAGGATGGCTTCCTTGTGATGGGAGAGCAGTTAATAAAGATGATTACTATGCTTTGTATCAAGTAATTGGAAATACTTATGGTGAGACAACCACTCAGTTTTATCTTCCAGATTATAGATCAAGAAAACTGATGGGAACTGGTTCTGTTGATGGAAATACACCAGGAGGATTATCACTTTCTCCTGCAAATGGACCTGGAAATAGTACCACTACAGCACAACCAACTGTTGCTGGTTCTGAGGGTGGAATTTACTCAATTACTACTGTAAGACAGTTACCACCATCATCAGAAGTTACCCCAAGTACTCCATCAAATCCCGCAACGATTGGTGGTGGTGCAACTGATACTTTTAATATTAGTACCTTTAACTCTAATGGATTTGGTGACGTAACTACCATTGTTGCTCCAACAATAAATGGAAATATCACTTGGTCTGCTGGACCAGTTGGAGAATTTAGCACACCATCTGCTCCTCCACACTTTCATGAAGTTAGATATGCACAACAAGGAGGAACTTCTGCAAAAGAAGGAAATCCATATGCATCTGCTAAGTCTACAGGATTTATGGGATCTTCTCAGGGTAGTGTATTGCAATTTGATAGATATGGTGCAGCTCTAAGAACTCATAGTCATTACTTGAATTGGGGATATAGCACAGAATATGCTACTTACGGTAATGATAATACATCTGGAAGTTCTGGTCTTGTAAATATCCAAGATCCCGGTGCTAATTTCTCCACAAAATTTGGAACAACTTATAGTAATGATAACAATAGAGGAACTACAATTAATAAAACAATTGATGTTTCGAATGAGGCTGGTGTGTTTTTTAATATCGGTAATTTTACTCTTTCTGATGCCGCAAAGTCGGATTTTGATGCTGCTCTCTCAATGAGACTGCAAGCAGCAGAAGAACTTCCAATGATGCAACCCTACTTTAGATTAAAGTACATCATCAAGGCATACTAAATATGGTATAATATCTGTACAAAGTGATTGTATTATGGCACTAAGAGCAAATTCGCAAATTATTCCTATTAAACCAATTGAGTTAGTCGATGCAAAATATGATCAATTCATTGGTACATATGAAGATCATGTTCCAAAGTTTATATGTGACAGGTTGATGCAAACACTTGATAAGTTTGTAGATACAGACGCATCAAGCGGAGACTACAGGAACGAAGAAGTTGTTATGATGGATGGAACAAAGCAGTTTCCTGATAAAGTTCTTGGTAGAAAAGATAAATCGATTCTCCTACAATATGCTGATTCTGTTTTGCATTCGGAAGTAAATCAGTATCTCCAAGCATGTTATCTGCATTATGTTGAACAATATGGATTTGTTGGTCAAAAACTGATTAGTTTTGATCAAAAACTTCAGAGAACTGAGCCAGGAGGTGGATATCATCATTGGCATTGTGAAAATAGTACATGGGAGATGTCAAATAGATCTCTTGTGTGGGCAATATATCTCAATGATGAATTCGAAGCAGGAGAAACTGAGTTTCTACATCAACATATTCGTGTAAAACCAAAGAGAGGAACTGTTGTTATTTGGCCAGCAGCATGGCCCTGGCAGCATCGTGGAAACCCTCCCATCAATGGTACTAAATATATTTTGACAGGATGGTACGTTAATTGCCCAATCTAAAATGGCAGAAGTAAAAATACAACTCAACGCAGTAGATGGATCTCTATGGTATCAAAATACCATAGAGAAAATGAGTGAATCTGAACTTGCTGAGATCAGATCAGTAGCAGGAGATTACTGGTGGACTGAAAATGACGAGATCTCCATGTTAACTGTTTACATGGATGGTTCTTATCTATGTGAAAGAAGAAAAAGAGTGTGGAGTTATCGTAATGGATCTTACACCTTTACTCATTATAAATTTACTCATCCTTCGAAAGAAGAAGTTTTAAAATTTTCTGAAGTTCTTCTTGAAAAGTTTAGTGAACTGCGTATTCGAAAACTAAAAGAACAATCAGATAAAGTTGCTGGAGTTCTTGCAGAACAGTATAATGGAGTTGTTGCTTCATTAAAAGGTTTCAGAAACCGTATGCTCATTGACACTGATTGGACTCAACTTCTTGATGCTCCAATTTCAGAAGAAGATAGAGAACTTTATAAAACATTTAGGAAGTATCTTCGTGATATGCCAGCAGATCCAGCATGGATGGGCAATGATGTATTTCAGATTGATTTTCCAATCACCCCAAAAGTCTATTTGGAAAAATGTCCAAATAGAGATGTTGAGTATCTTTCCGTTCCAGAACATTTTGAAAATCAAGCAGCAATGCAATTGAAGTTCAAGATGACAAGAATCTTCTCGTTCCTCAAATTGCCAACACTAACATATGGCAAGGAAGAGTTTGAAAATGCTACTTACGAGGAGTTGAAAGAAAAACTCGATTCTTATCTTAAGAAGATTGATGGAAACCTTGAGTTTAATATTCAATTCAAGCAATTTGATAATGAGGATATTCCATTGCCAACAGGACCATCTTCTGATTACACCATTGACGATATTAATGAAGCAGCATCATAATTATGGAATTTAAAATTATTGATTTTTTTGAAAAAGACTCCAAAGAACTGAATATTCTTCAACAAGCATATAAAAATGCTCCATTTTCTCAGGGAAAGATGAAAATTTCCCAACCACATGGGCAGTTTATGGATGATAAGACTGATATAAAAAATAACTTTGAGATGGAAAAAGATGCGGTAGAACCAGGGCATCAGTATTTTCATCACTATTCAAAAAATTCTTATTATGGTAGATGTTTTGATATTGTCAAAAAAGTAGTTGATGATAACTACGAACTAATGTGTCATACTCTTCGAAATAAAACAACGGATTTTATTTTCTCGAAATATCCAGAGGGTGCATATTATAATAAACATGTTGACTCTCAGAAAATGGGTAAATGTCTGAGAACTGATTACAGTGTCACTCTATTCATCAATGATCCTTCTGAATATGAAGGTGGCGAACTTTGTATTGATGTTGGAACACATGAAGTAAAGTATAAACTGGAAGCAGGTAAGGCAATTGTATATCCTACTGGAGTTGAACATAGAGTGAATACTGTCAGTTCTGGTGAAAGACATGTATGTGTTTTTTGGATAGAATCTGCCATGCAAGATGTTCGCATGAGAAAAATTTATAGAGATGTTCACACCATGTCTAATAAATATCTTGGTGAACCTGATGCAGCAATATTAATTTCCAAGAAAGGATTTGAGTTACAGCATTATATACTGAGACATTTCGCTAATTACGAATAATGAGAGTAGTAGAAGTATTAGAATTTACAAGATTTATCGAGCATTATTGTCGGACAAATAATGTTGCTGTCTTGTATTATGAAATTAACTGCAGAGAAGATAGACGTGATGATGTAGTTGCTTTCTACGAAGGAAAGATCGATCGTCTCTTGCTCAATCCACTCAAAAAAGATGATGATAATTTCATTATCTTTAAAACAGATGTTGAAGCAATTCAGTATGCTGAAAGTAGTTTTCCATACGAATCTGATTTAATTTCTGCTGGTATTGATTCAGAGTTCTTTATTCATTGTCGCGTATGGCATCAGTCTGGTGCATTTAGTTGGGAAAATAAGGACGGCAGAGTAACAACAATTCCAGAAGCACAACCACCTGCTTGACAACCCTTGACATCCATGCTATGGTAGCAAGGCGTTTGCGAAACAGCATGAAAGTCCCTACACAATTCGAATTGACGCATCTGCAACTGCAAGCGATGCTCCGTGATCACAATATCCCAGACAGTGAGATTAAGTATCTGGGTGAATTTGAATACACTGCTGAATACCAAGCACATCCAGAATACCATGGTTATATGATGCATTGGTATCGTATTGGTAATGAACATGAAGTGCCTGTCTGCGACATTGCATCTGTCGATCGGGTAGACGATCAATGAACTGTCACATGGGGTCGCAAGACCCCTTTCAATGCCTTATACTATTCTCATCAACAGCACACCACATGACCCTGCTTCCCTACATCGGTTCTGTTATTAACCTTGGTAATAGTTTTTCTCAGGCAACTCGCCCCAAGAATGTTGGTCAGTTGTCTGATATGATTCAAGAGTTTCGTGATCTTGATTGTGATCACAGTGTAGATACATGGGAACAATACTACGATCAAACTCAAGGCAAAGATAAGATTGAAGCAGCATCTGTAAAGATCTGGGAGTATGTGCAGCGTATTAAGAACAACCTTGAAGAGTTAACTGAAGAAGACGTTTACAACTGGACAAAAGATCTTATCATTGACAAAACGTTCTCTGGTCTCCAAGTTCAACTTGATGTGCTAAAATTAGCTGCTGAGGGTAAACCCTTCCGCCTTGCCAAACCAGAAGAAGAGTCTAAGGGCATTGATGGTTACATTGGTGATGAACCTGTGTCTATCAAACCCAAGTCTTACAAAAAAACTATTGAATCTGGCAAGGAAAGCATTCCTTATCGTATTATTTACTACACCCAAGGCGAAAAGCAAGGTCTGAAACTTCATGAATGAGATTATTTGTTCTGATGCTCTTACTGCTCTCCGTAAAATGGAGAGCGAGAGTGTTGATATTGTGTTGACATCACCTCCATATAACTTTGACATGGAGTATGATACTCACAATGACAAAGATGAAGCAGAGAGGTATATGGATACACTTGTCAGTATATTTGATGAGTGTATTCGTGTCATGAAGAGTGGTGGTCGTTTGATTGTCAATATTCAACCAAATTACAAGGAGTATTATCCTTCTCATCATCGTCTCACAACTGCGATGACAGAACGTGGTTTGATGTGGCGTGGTGAAATTTTGTGGTTGAAAAATAATTTGAAGAAACTAACTGCATGGGGCAGTTGGAAATCTCCGTCCTGTCCTTATTTGTCGTATCCATTTGAGTTTATTGAGGTGTTCAGTAAGGATACCCTGAAGCATACTGGTGATCGCAATGATATTGACATCACAAAGGAAGAGTTTATTGAGTATGTCAATGGTCACTGGTCATTTGCACCAGAAACTCGCATGAAGAAGTTCAATCATCCTGCTATGTTCCCAGAAGAATTGGCAAAACGGTGTCTGAAACTCTTCTCTTACAAGAATGATGTAGTTCTTGATCCTTTTAATGGTGCTGGTACAACAACTCTTGTTGCTCATGAGCTTGAACGTAGGTATATTGGTATCGATATTAGTGAAGAATACTGCAAGATTGCAGAAGAACGTATCAAGAAATCAAAACCATTGCGGGATTTCCTGACCAGTGAGTAAACTGTCACAGGGGGTCGCAAGACCCCTTTCTCATGCCCTATACTATTCTCATCAACAGCGCACCACATGACCCTGACCCTTCGCCCCCACCAGCAGCGTATGCTCGATGCTCTGCTGTCTGCTGATCGTGGTCGCCTGACCTGCCCTACGGGCGGCGGCAAGACCCTTGTGATGATTCTGGACACTCTGCGCCGCCTTCAGGCAGCAGACCGCCCTCAGACGATCGTAGTGGTCTCTCCTCGCATCCTGCTGTCGGTCCAACTCTATGAAGAGTTCTTTGCTGAACTGAATGGCAAGGTGAATGTGGAAGTTCTCCATGTTCACAGCGGTGAGGTTGATGGCATGAGCACCACCAAGATCGATATGATCAAGTGCCATGATGTTGTGTGTGAGACTGCTGGTGTTCACCAACTGATCTTCACCACCTACAATTCTCTCCGCCGTGTCAATGAGGCAGGCATCGATGTAGATACTATCTACTACGATGAGGCGCACAATTCTGTTCGCCGTGACTTCTTCAAAGAAGTTGCTGCTGCTTCGCTGACTGCTAAGCAAGCATACTATCTTACTGCCACTCCTAAGTATCGTGGTGGTGCTATCAGTATGAACAATACTGATGTGTATGGTAGCGAGTTGATCAATGTTCCTGCTCCTGAGTTGATCAGCAATGGTAGCATCATCCCTCCTACCATTCTGCCTCACGTTGTTGACATCGAGCGTAACAAGTCTCTGCTTGCTGCTGAGAACGATCGCCAGGTGCTGACTGACATCGTTGCCAAACTTGACGATGATGCTGCTCAGAAAATCCTGGTTGCTGCTCCTAACACTCGTGTGCTGTGGGCGTTGCTGACTGGCACGAATGTGATGGCAGAGTTTGCTGATCGTGGTTATGATGTGCTTCACATCACCAGCAAGCACGGTGCTTATGTGAATAAGCGTAAGGTTGGTCGTCAAGAGTTCTTTGACACTCTTGATGCCTGGGGTAAAGATCCCAGCCGTAAGTTCATCATGTTCCACTATAGCATTCTGTCTGAAGGTATCAACGTGCCTGGTCTGACTCACACTATTCTCCTTCGCAATCTGCCTGTGATTGAGATGGCGCAGACCATTGGGCGTGTGATCCGTCTTGACCGTCAGGATGCTGCTGACATTGCTGCTGGTAAGATCCCTGCTGGTCAGTGTCAGTTCTATCGCAAGAAGACTGGTTTCGTGACTGTGCCTGTCTTCACCAACTATGGTAAGCAGACTGAGAAGCGTCTCCAGCGTGTTGTGGATGCCATCTTTGTCAAAGGTGTTGCTGCCACTGAATTTGCCTAAAATATGAAGATAGTGTGAGGATACGTTGATATCCTCACAAAACAATCTAAAATACTATTACTACGATAGACTACCATGGATCACCAAAAGCACGAAAAGAGACGCGATGCCCTGGGTTTGTTCTACGAAAGTGTATTGAAACCTGACTCGCAACTGCGTCAGTGTGCCCACAACCAAGAATGTTTCCATGAGTTGATGGAATGGCGCTCTGAAGTGCTAGAATACCTTGACCATTGCCGTAATGAGGAGTTTAACTAATGACTGGACATGAATTTGTAATTGAAGGACGCCCTAACATTCAAGTATCAGATGATTATTGGGAGAAAGAGTATGAAACCCAGCGCAAAGATCGTATACAAGATTGCATCGATAATTACCTCCAAGATGGGAAAGTCGATGCACGACGAGCGTATGAAGAGATACTATCTTGTATCGATGATGTAATCAACTATCACAAAAAGCAATTTGACAAAGCAGTTGCTCTAAAATCGCTGATGATGGGCAATCGTGAGGTTGATTTTAGTCAAATTCCAGATCGTTACTGATGAACGAGAAAACTAAACTAATTCTTGCTTTACAGCAGGTTGATAATCTGGTAAAATTGCTTGAGGGTAACGAGTGGGAGAGGTTTATATACTCTCATCTCATTTCTCTTAATGTAGAACTGAAGAGACAATTATCTCATCATGAAATTTAAATATGGCACACCAGTTCAATACCAACATACTAAGGGTTGGGTAAATTTTATTTGTGATGACTATATCACAATCTGTTTTATTGATCTACCAGACAAGCATAAGCGTAATGGTAGATATCAAGCAAACCTTTTAGTTTATCGTAATTTTTGGCATGAAGTACGCAGTTGTGTGGATGAAACAAAAGAAGAACAAGAAGTCGAAGCAACAAGCTATTTTCTACAATCTAGAGGATGCGATTATGTGGGAGCAACATGTTAACATGACTGAACATGCTAAAACTGAACTCCACCCGATCTGGAGTGACAGTTGAGGAAGTGTCACAGGGGGTCGCAAGACCCCCTTTTCATGCTGTATGATTACAAGGTAATCGAGAGACACCCATGCAACTCCTGACCTCTGCCACCCAGGTTGACTTCTTCCCCGTTGCCAGTGGCAAGCGTTTCGTCAAGCGTGTGATCTGGCATCCTGGTGCTGAGAGCGAGATGATTTCCTTCAGCACTGTTGTCAAGACCGATGCTCTCTATTCTATGCATAACCTGATCGCCAACGGTGCTGAGGTTACTGATTTCAACACCGAAGCATACACTGGTAAAGATTACTCCCCCGTTTACTGCTGATGATAGAATTTCCACACACTCCCGCTAAAGGATATTCGTATGAATTTGACGATTTCAAGCGTGGTATTATTCGTATTTGGTGCGTTAATCATTACGAATTCATCTATACCTCCAAGCAAGTCAAATCCGTATGGGGATTTTATAAACCCAGTAAGAAAACTTACCATGCTCCCATCCGATCAGATAAGGTAGGAGATGTGGTTGACATAGATAAAACCACACCTTATACTGCTATGCAGATATTAAAACCCTTGACTCCCACTATAATGAATTTCATATGAGTATCAAGTTCTTCCCCACTAATTTTGTTGCTTACCGTGAGGTAGAAAACCACGCGGAAATTAAAGCACAACTTCTCCCACGTATTCTACACTACGCGGAAAAGTATAAGAACAATAAAGAGTACATGTGGGATAGTGATACACAAAGCACTATGATTACAACTTACAATCATGGTGCTGATAAGGAAATTTCTCAAATTATACTGGATCAGTATGTCAGAAATATTATTTGGGATGCATTTAAAGAGATTGTTGATTATGCTGGTGTCATGAAGTTTGATGATGCTGGAGTGACAAACTTGTGGTGGAACTATTATAACCCTGGTGATTATGGAGAACTTCATGCTCACAGTAATGCTGCTCCTGGCACACCAAACTACTCTGGAGTTTACTTTCTTGATTTGAAAGAAGAGAATACACTTGAGTTCTATTCTCCCTTCTTATCTTCATCTCATCCAGTTAAAACTACTTGTCATTATATGACAACAGAAGATATTAAAGAAGGGATGGTGTGTATTTTCCCTGCATCTTTACTACATCAAGTTAAACCTGTATCAAAACGCAGGATCACAATATCATTCAATATTGCTTGCAGATATCCTTTCTTTGCGAAGGATGCCCCAGTGTATCCTTTCCCCACCGATCCCAGTGTCAAAGTCTGACCGCTCTGAGACCCTCCCAGAAGCGCCTGTAATGCCCCTCTGACCTATGAACCCTATGAACCCTATGAAGACCGCTGAAGTCCCCCTGACTGCCCCTGAACTTAAGTTTCTGATCGACCTCCTGTGGGGTGCTCCCATCGCCACTGTGCGTGAGACAGCATCGCGCCATGGTCTGTCCGATACCGAGGTTGAAGGACACTTGGTAAAGTGTCTGGGCTACCTTGCCTGTGAGATGGATTGACCCTATACTACTAAGGTAGTCAAGGGAACGACCCATGATCACTGACGACACTCAAACTGCTCAACTCCGCCGCACTATCATCAACAGTGTTGATAACTATGATCTTCAACTCTTGAAGCGTATTGCTTACGAGTGCCGTTGTGAAGAGATGGGTATCAACCCTGATGGTAAGTTCCTCTACACTGACATTGACTGATGAAAACTTACGTCTTCTGGATCATTCTTGCTGTTGCTGGTATTACATCCTACAATGTATTCTTAGCACACCGCGATCACAACATGTTTGAAGCATACGATCAAGCGTGTGCTGCTCTACCTCAACCTCATCCAGATTGCCGCTACGCTAAATGATTACCAAAGAAGATCGAGAGTTTGTTGACTTTCTCTTCGGCAAACTCCTCAAGCATGTTGACACTGACATGTTAGATTTGCAAGACGATGACTCTTGCTGTGACCACATTCAATTCGAACAACTCACCCTTATCTGAATCATGAACGAAGTAATGCTCGACCGCTGGCTCCTGGATCAACTCGATGAAGAATACGATGTGACCGAGATCGAAAAGGATATGCCAGTTGAGGAACTGTCCCACGAGGCGCTCGAACTGCTCTGATCTGCCCTATACTGATTACATCAGCGAGGGACACCACCCATGACCTACTCCCACTACAAGATCGAGATCAACATGCCCGAGACTGAGATCCCCATCGTGTATTTCCGTAAGGTCAAGCGTTGCACCACTGCCAAGGGCATGGATCGTCAGCACAATCGTATGGTGAACGAGGCATGTGACCACTGGCGTCAGTATGACTTCAAGCGTCTCACCGTGTCCCGTGTGCCAGCTGAGGAAGTGGCATGATCAGTCTTCCGAACCCCACCGTTTCACCCTATACTGACTTCAGTTCAGACAACGACATGACCACCGCCACCTTCTCTGAGTTCTGCGCCACCGCTGATGCTCGTAACACTATCGAGTTGAACATTCGCAAGTATACTCTCATGCTATGTGATGCTCTGGAGCAGAACTTCAAGGATCGTAACCATGGCAAAGTCGGTGGTTATGATGCTCCTGTGTATAAGTTTGTGATCGAGACTGGGCGTAAGTATCACAAGATTATCATGGATGCTAATGGTTCCCGTAGTGTTCATGCCTTTGTTGACAAGAAGACGGGCGAAGTTTACAAGTCTGCTTCTTTCAAAGCGCCTGCTAAAGGTGTTCGTTTCAATCTGTTGCTGATCAAAGACCGCGAGTGGTTGCTTGAGAACGCAGACTGGGCTGGATCATATTTGTACATGCGTTGACATTCCGCGCCTTTTCTGCTAAATTACTACAGAGTTCAATCGCTTCTCCTCTCATGAAACCTCCTGTCCATTATCTTGTCGCTAACGAACAAGCGTTCGCGCTTGAAGATGACGGTATCACAGTGTTCGGTGCTCCTGTTGATCCCGATGGTAATGTTGATTGGGAATACGCTTACGATTTCGATCCTAATCAGGAAGATGTAGAGTATGTTGCTTACATGAGCAAACTTCTCATTGACTCTGCTAAACTGTACTACGAACACAACGTTGAGGTCTTCACCAAATGAACATGCTACAAGAGTACATCCGCGAGTTCATCAATCCGTATCCCAATCGTTACACTCGTGGCAACTGGGAGATCCGTGTCCTGCCTCATGAAGACCTTGATTACGATGGTATCCAGAAGTTCTGGCGTCTCTTCAAGAAGTTTCCTAACGATTTTGCTGCTGCTGCCGTCTCTCTGCTCCCTGATGATGTAGAATTCATCCAGTACGACCACCTCAACAACATTTTGTTCGCCAACAAACTTTGATCATGAGCACTGACACCCAACGCCTTTCCTACCAGCGCGATCTTATCTACGATTGGTGTACCGATCGTTTCAAAGAACTGATGGTAGAAGAAGATCATGATAGTGCTCTTGCTATTGCTGATGAGTTCTTTGAGTGGTTAGACCCTGATCAAATGGATGAAGAAGAAACCATGTACTATGATGAAAGAGAACTCCTTGAACTCTATGCAGAACGAACCTCAGATAAGTGATGAGTTGCGTCAACTCATTCTTTCCTACATGGAAGCATACACAAATGATAATCATGCCATGGCAGAAACGTATCTGCACCAAATTCGTCAATTAAAGGAACTAAACAATGACCTACGAAGCTGAAGTACAATTCAAGTTTGATGCTACATACACTCATGATTATAATCGTGGGTTTGGTTCTACTATTGGTGATGATGATTTCCTTCCTGAAGAGCATTTCTTGATCACAGCACCTGCTGCTGATCTCAACGCACGACAATACTTCAAACTGTTTGAGAAGTTCATGCTGTGTGTGGGTATGTCTCCCGGTTCTATTCGTTCTGGTGCTATGTCATTGGTCTTCAATGATATGGTGCTTGAAGAAGAGCAGCGTAAGGTCTGTGAAGAGTATGAACTCACGATGGATGAAGACCTCCGTAAGAAGTATGAGGAGTTCAAAGAAGCAGATGAAGCATGGGCAAATCTCAAGAAAGGTCCTATGGGCACAGTTGATAATGTTGGTCGCTATTCTATCTTCACTCAATTCACTGATGA
>ERZ891134.863-NODE-863-length-22821-cov-6.754634_pt1 | contig 22821 bp, 26 predicted proteins | sample MGYA00520888_ERZ891134 | MGnify/ENA primary metagenome ERZ891134 (study PRJEB32303, sample SAMEA104408692) | aquatic metagenome | biome: Brackish water; feature: Coastal; material: water | place: Baltic Sea | collected 2014-10-23 | depth 10 m ... | reverse complement strand
ATGATTGCGCCCACCAAGAACACCCACGCCATGGTTTCCTCCCCAAGCACGCGGGCCCGATGACGCCCGTGCGCCCATCCTGCCAGTGGCACACTCGTCCTATGGACGCGCGGGATCAGCTCACAGAGATCATTGAGAAGGGGGCGCCCGCGCAAGCTGCTAAGGCCCGTGAACTACTCGACCGGATGGCGACCGCTCCCGATGATGCCTCGATCCATGCACAGACGGATGCGCTCTTCGATGCCTACCTACACGATCCCTATCTGACCAAGGTCGAATCAAGCGCTGAGGATCACGGATAGATGTTCGACGACGCCAAGTATCTAGCCAAAGACGCGGTGGATCGCAACAACGCGATCAGCGCGCTGGATCAGCAACGTGCCGAGGACAAGGTCCACGGCTGGTCGCGTATCCGCACACTGCGCCGCGGTATCGGTGTGGTGCTCGGCGGTGTTGTTGCGGCTTTTCCGATCGTCACGTCACTGAACGCACCACGAATCTTCGTCGTCTACGCCTTGGGCTGGCTAGCCGTCTTCGCCCTCGCACGCACCGCCATGCGTGCGGCTCCCGCGGGACCTATCGGGCGCACCGAGTTCTTGGTTCTGGCAGGACTGGCAGCACTTAGTGCGGTGATTGCGCTCAGTGCACAAACTGACGTCAATCTTCAGGCGGGAGTCACCGCCACGGCGGGGATTGTGATCGCCGTCATCACCGCGGCGATCAGTGCTCCGCCCATCGTTCGTTGCTGGCGCTAGACGAATGGGCGCGACTACTTGCTGAAACCTTCCTTCAGGCCCTGAACGACGGACGTCAACTCGCTCGGCAGCACCCACACCTTGCTGGCCTCACCGTTTGCGATCTCCGGCAGCGTCTCCAAGTAACGGTGCGCGAGTGCAGATGACGTCGGGTTCGCTTGATGCAAGGCGGTGTAGACCTTTTCAACGGCAACCGCCTCACCGTCGGCGCGGATGACCTCGGCCTTTGCATCGGCTTCGGCCTTGAGCACCTCGGCCTCCGCCTGACCCTGAGCGGTAAGAATCGCCGACTGCTTCGCGCCTTCGGCCGTCAAGATCGCCGACTGCTTTTGGCCCTCGGCGGTAAGAATCGCCGCGCGACGCTCCCGCTCGGCCTTCAGCTGCTTCTCCATCGATTCTTGGACCGAAGGCGGCGGGTCGATCGCCTTGAGTTCGACGCGGTTGACCCGAATGCCCCACTTGCCGGTGGCTTCGTCGAGAACCCCACGCAACTGACCGTTAATGGCATCACGGGAGGTGAGCGTCTCCTCAAGATCCATCGAGCCGATCACGTTGCGCAACGTGGTGACGGTCAGCTGCTCGATGCCCAGGATGTAGCTGGAGATCTCGTAGGTCGCGGACTTGGGTTCGGTCACCTGGAAGTACACGACCGTGTCGATTGAAACAACGAGGTTGTCCTCGGTGATCACTGGTTGCGGCGGGAACGATGCAACCTGTTCGCGCATGTCCACCCGCTCCCGGACCCGGTCGGCAAACGGGATCAGCACACTCAACCCAGGTTCCAGCGTGCGCTGGTAGCGACCGAAGCGTTCGATGATCGCGGTGCTGGCTTGGTTCACGATCACCAGCGTGCGCCACAACAGCAGCGCGACAACCAAAACAGCGAAGATGGCACCGGAGATGAAAGCGATCATGGGAACTCCTCGTGGTCCTACTCAGTCGATCGGGTGAACGAGCGCGGTTGCGCCGTCGATTCGGGTGACAACCAACTTGGTGCCACCGGGAACGGATATGGACGTGATGTCCGGATCCAGCCGCGCGGACCACTCTTCGCCGCGCAACTTCATCCGGCCATCCATGGTGGAGATCTCGGTCAGGGCCATGCCCTCGGCACCGGGCAGGGCGTCGACACCGGTTCGCGCCCCCACGGGCAACTTGCGCAGGTGCCGCAGGGCGATCGGGCGAACTAGAACGATCCCAGCAAGGGAGACGCCAGCAGCCACGAGAACCGAGACCCACAGCGGTGCGCCGGTCAGTGCCACGCCCGCGCCAGCGAGCGCTCCCACTGCGATAAGCGCGAAGGTTAGGTCGAGGGTGAGCGCCTCGATGCCAAGCGCGATCGCCGCAACGATTGCCCACACCACAGCACCGGACATGTTCACCTCCCTTAACAACATTTACCGCTACGAGGCTAACCCTGAAACCTGAACTCCACCCATCGGGAGTGGTCCAGATCAGCATTCCGCATATTCATAATAAATCAATGTATTTATACGTAAAGACGGACTATTATTCCGCTTCATGACGCATATTCGGATCAGCGAGGCGGCCGAGCTGCTGGGTGTCAGTGACGACACTGTCCGCCGCTGGATCGACTCCGGACGGCTTCCGGCAACCGGTGGCCCCGGACCGGCGACGGTTGAGGGCAAGGACGTCGCCGCCCTCATGCGCGAATCCGCCCCCGAGTTACCGCACCTATCGGTCTCCGCCCGCAACCGCTTCCCGGGGATAGTCACCCGGGTCGAGAAAGACGGTGTGATGGCCTTGGTCGAGATCCAGGCGGGCCCGCACCGGGTGATCTCATTGATGAGCGCCGAAGCCGCCGAGGATCTCGGGCTAGAACCGGGGGTCCGCGCCGCCGCATCGGTGAAGTCAACGAACGTAGTCGTGGACATCACATGAATCGAGCGGTCCTCACCGCGCTCGTCCTTCCTTTCGCACTGGCTGCGTGCACCAACAACAACGACGACGCCGCGACGACCATCACAGTCTCCGCGGCCGCCTCCTTGACCGATGCCTTCACTGAGATCGGTGCGGAGTTCATCCAGCAAAACCCTGGCACCGATATTCGCTTCAACTTCGCCGGTAGCTCCACGCTCGCAGAGCAAATCAATTCCGGCGCACCCGTCGATGTATTCGCTGCAGCTTCGACCACCGCCATGAATCGAGCAGCCGATTTACTCGAAGAACCCGAGCTATTCGCCGTGAATTCGCTCACCATCGCGGTGCCGCGCAGCAACCCAGCGAGTATCGAGACGCTCAGCGATCTCACCAATCCGAGCATCACGATCATCGTTTGCAACGCTCCAGTCCCGTGCGGGGAAGCCGCTCATGCATTGTTCGAAAAGAACGAACTGCGCGTTACTCCAGCGAGCTTGGAACGCGATGTTCGCGCCGTGCTGACCAAAGTGGTCGCCGACGAAGCCGATGCCGGCATCATCTACCGAACCGACGTCGGCGCTGCCGGGCAACAGATCGACTTCATCGATATTCCCGATGCCGACAACGTACGAACCACCTACCCGATCGCAACCACCACGCAGGCACCCGAACTAGCAGGGGCCTTCGTCGACTACGTGCTCAGCGATACCGGACAGGCCGTCATGCGGAAGTGGGGTTTCGAGTCTCCATGAACAAGGCCACCACACCTGCTCCGCGGCTACTCATCGCTCTCGCCATCCTCGCTCTCACCTTCTTGCTGCTGCCACTCATCGGCCTGCTCCTAGAAACCCCGTGGTCCAGCCTCCCGGCTCTCCTCACGTCACCTGCCGCCGCCGAAGCCCTACGCCTATCGATCGTCACGTCACTTTTCGCCGCGTTCTTCGCGACCTTGCTTGGTGTGCCACTCGCTTGGATTCTTGCCCGTAAGGACTTCCCCGGGAGGCGCTTCATCCGCGGCATCGTGCTGCTTCCCTTAGTTCTACCGCCGGTGGTCGGCGGCGTCACGCTGCTCACCGCGTTTGGCCGGCGCGGGCTCATCGGCCAGTACTTCTACGACTGGTTCGGCGTCCAACTCCCGTTCAGCACCGCCGGAGTGGTGATGGCAGCCACCTTCGTCGCCATGCCATTCCTCGTCATCACTGTGGAAGGAGCCTTGCGGAGCATCGACACCCGCTACGAGCAGGCCGCCCGCACCCTCGGCGCCCGCCCGCGCACAGTGCTCTTTCGCATCACCCTCCCGCTCATTTCCGCATCACTCGTCGCCGGCATCGTGCTCGCCTGGGCGCGAGCGCTGGGTGAGTTCGGCGCCACCATCACGTTCGCCGGCAACTTCCCCGGCGTGACCCAGACTCTGCCGCTCGCCGTCTATTCCGCTCTCGAAGTCAGCCGGGAAGAAGCCATCGCGCTGAGCCTGGTCTTGCTGGCCGTCTCGCTCACCGTGCTGGTCTCGTTGCGCGGCCGCTTCCTGGGAAGTCGGTCATGAGTGTCACCGCGCGCATCATCACCTCCATCGGTGACCGGACGATCGACGCGCAACTGATATGCGAACCGGGCGAAACCGTTGCACTTTTGGGGCCCAATGGTGCGGGCAAGAGCACGGTCCTGCGTGCAATCGCCGGGCTGCAACCGATCACGGGCGGCTGTATTCGCATCGGACATGAGACGGTGGAAGAACCCACGAGTGGGACGTTCATCCCAGCCGAACAACGACGAGTCGGCATGGTCTTCCAGGACTACCTGCTCTTTCCACACATGACAGTCCGCCAGAACATCGAGTTCGGACCAAGAAATCAACGCAAGGATCACGACGTTGCTTCATGGATCGAAACTCTGGACTTGAGCGATTTGCTCGATCGCAAACCCGCGCAACTATCCGGTGGACAAGCACAGCGAGTTGCTCTCGCCCGAGCCCTCGCGACCAACCCGCAAGCCCTTCTGCTCGATGAACCACTCGCAGCGCTCGATGCCGCAACTAAGCAAAGCGTCCGCGGGGAACTGCGTCAGTTCCTGCAGCGCTACGAACATGGCACCGTCCTGGTAACGCACGATCCGTTGGATGCGCTGGTACTCGCTGACCGCATCGTCGTTCTGGAAAACGGCCACGTGACGCAAAAAGGCCCCACCGCTGAGGTTGCCAGCCAGCCGCGGACCGAGTACCTGGCGACCTTGCTCGGTGTGACACTCATCCGTGGCACGGCACGCGAGGGCATCATTGATTGCCAGGGTGGTGGACGCCTGGTTACCAGCACCAGTGCGGCGGGATCGGTTGTAGCCATCATCAGACCGCAAGCCATCTCCTTGCATGCCAACAGACCCGAGGGCAGCGCCCGAAACGTCTGGCACACCACCATCACAGGAGTCGATGCCCACCACGATCAGGTCCGCATCACCCTCGCCGGACCGCCCCAACTCACCGCAGCGGTAACCCCGGCCGCAGTTGCTGATCTAGGTATCGCGCCCGGCCAAGAAATTTGGGCCAGCCTGAAGGCAACAGATATCGCCATTCACCAGGCCTGATGGCGCATCTGAAAGGCTCATCCCGTGGCACAGCAACTCGAGGACTTGGTTCACGAATCGTGGGTTCCGCATCTCGCCGGACAACGGGACAACCTGACCGCACTTGGGGAGTTCCTCCGGGCGGAGAACCAGGCAGGCAGGCCTTGGGCCCCTGCCGGGAGCAACATCCTGCGGGCGCTGACCAGACCGCTAGACGAGGTTCGAGTGTTGATAGTTGGCCAGGACCCGTATCCCACCCCCGGGCACGCGGTCGGTTTGTCCTTCTCCGTTGCCCCGGAGGTCAAGCCGATCCCGCGCAGCCTGTCGAATATCTACAAGGAACTTGAAAGCGACCTGGGCGTCGCGACTCCCGCCAATGGTGATCTCACCCCTTGGACCGAACAGGGTGTGCTGTTGCTCAACCGCGTTCTCACCGTGCAACTCGGTGAACCCGGGAGCCACAGGGGGAAGGGCTGGGAGGACTTCACCGCGGCTGCGATTAGTGCGATCGCCTACCGACCAGACCAACCAGTCGTGGCGATCTTGTGGGGCAAGGATGCGCAATCCGCCGCCGAACTCTTGGAAGATGCCCCCGTCATTACTAGCCCGCACCCGAGCCCGATGTCTGCAGATCGCGGCTTTTTTGGATCCCGCCCCTTCAGCCGGGCCAACGAGATGCTCGAGGACCTCGGCGCAGACCCGATTGATTGGTCTTTGTCGAGCCGGCGGTAAAGCGAACTAAGCCGCTGGCGGCATCGGTTCCAGGTGATGGCTGCGCACGTATTTGTGCAACTGGAAATCCGCCACGAAGCTCATGAAAGGCACTGTGCCGGCCAGAAGTACGGCAAGCGTCTTGATAACCGAGAGCTTGATCCGGAAACACAGATCCACACCAGCGATCAGGTAGAACAAGTAAAGCCATCCGTGCGCGGTCCACAACCAGCGGTACAAATCGGGCTTGACCTCGGTATTCGCATAGTCCAGGAATCCATAGCCAACGACCAGCCAAATGGTCAGCGCGCCGAGCACCACACCAGTGACCCAGGCCATGATCCGGAAGCGCAGTAATGCCCCAGGGAGCTTGTCCATATTCCGAACCTAACCGACGATCTCTGCTACGCCACTTCGGGCGTGAACGGCGGTTCAGCGCCCGCCCGTTGACAGGTGATTCCTGCCACCCGAATACCGAACTGCGCTGCGGCCACAACCTTGCCGAGTTCACCCAGTTCATCCCGCCCCCAGCCCTGGCGCACCCAGTGGGCAAGGAACCCGCCGCTGAAGGAATCCCCGGCACCCACGGTGTCAACAACGCGCACCGCAGGCACATCCAGAACCTGCTTACCGTCAGAACAGATCACTTCCACCGAGTTTGCGCCGTCGGTAAAGAGAACCGTGGCGCCAGTACGCATATGAATCTGCTCGGCGGCCGTGGATGGTCGCTCGCCGGGATATAAGAACTCCAGATCATCACCGCTGACCTTCACCACATCGGCGCGGGCAAGCACGGACGTCAATGTCGATTCGAAAACCGTCGATCCCGTCATGACAGCAGGGCGGCAGTTTGGATCCAGCATGACGATTCTCGAGTCCGGGGCCGCTTCGACCACGGCTCTCGTCGCCTCTGCAAGGGGCTCGAGCACCAAGGCAAGCGTTCCCACATGGAGCACGGAACATTCAGCCGTGACGGCCCCGATGGCATCTGCAGGCGTCACCAGGGTGGCCGAAGTTCCATCGAAGACGAACCGGTAGGAAGCCGCACCACCATCGTCCAACTCGGCGATCGCCAAGGTGGTGGGCGCATCCATCGGCTTACCCAGTGCATACAACACGCCATCGGAGGCGAGCATCCGCGAGATCCGCCGGCCGAAGGCATCGGTTGAAACACCACCGAGAAATGAAACGGGAACATCCAGCCGGGCCAGCGTTCGGGCGGTGTTCAGCGGCGCACCACCGATTGCCGCGGCGGTCACGTCCCCGTCCGGACTCACGATGATGTCGATGAGCGCTTCACCCATAACCGTGATCACGAACGGGAACCTACTTCCTTGCGTCCAAGTACAGCCACCTGCCGTACACGAAGATCGCGAAGGCAGCAAAGATCCACCACTGAATCGCGTAAAAGAAGTTCTGCAACGGGAAAGGGACATTCCCGACCTGCACGGTGGGCGGCACGATCACCGGGGTGGCGGCGTCCGCGGCCAGCAGGATTGGGTCTTGCGCTTGCAACATCACGTAGCCATCGATGAGATCCACACTCCACGCATCGGCCAGCGCGGCTGAATCGACAGTGATGATCTGGTCTTCATTGGCGCCTTCGTAGAACGCCTCGTTCGGATGCAGCACACCTTCAATGCGGGTGGGTTCCTGTCGGATGGGCGGACTCGTTGTCTCGTTCGGTAGCCAGCCGCGAACCACGGCGATGCTTCGCTGATTGTCGAGTTCAAAGCGTGTGATTGTCCAGGTGCCGGCTTCACCTTCGTACTCGCGATTTGGAAGCAAGACTTCATCACCGGCGAAGGTTCCGTCGAGAATGACAGTCCTACCGATCTCAGCGTTGCCCCAGGTGCCGTCGTCATTGATGAGTTCGGCGAGCGAGATGGATTCAGATGCCGCCGACCGTTCAGCTGCGAGGATGTCTTGTGTGCGGTCCCATTGCCAGCGACCGAGAACAATGCACACGGCAATGAACGCAATCAAAGCGATCAGCGCGATCAACCAGCGCGGGGTGATCGCAGTACGCCAGATGTCTTGAGCAGACGGGCGCACTTTGGCCTCAGGTGCGCTGCTCATCCTCGTCGCGTTCTTCCTCACCGTGGATCACGGCTTCTTCGGTGAAGTGCTGATCCTCAGCGATGCGCTCATCCTGCGGGCCTGGGGGTAGGTCAACATTGATCTTCTTTATCTGTCGATTCATCGACTTCCACAGCAAGAAGACCACGATGCCGAGGATGAGCACGATGACGCCCACAATCTGCAGGCCACCGTCGATGACCAGACTCACGTTGCTGTTCATGTCTGCCTCAGCCCCTTAGTCCAGCGAATAGGTCGTCTTCTGGAGTCTGTACCTCGATGGCTGACCACGCGAGTTCGAAATCCTCGGTCGGCCACAGTTCCTGCTGCATCTCCAGCGGAACGGCGAACCACATGCCGTTCGGGTCGATCTGCGTGGCGTGGGCCAGCAGAGCTTGATCGCGAATATGAAAATAGTCAGCGGCGTGCACCCTGGTGGTAACGCGGCGGAAGTTGTCATCGCGGTCTTTCCAGTTCTCGATCCACTCCGCGTAAGGCGATTCCAGACCTGCGGCGAGCATCGCCTGATGCAGTGTTGCTACGCGGGTCTTGGAGAACTGGTGGTTGAAGTAGATCTTGGAGACCTGGTGCGGACCACCAAGATCTGGGTCCTCACGGTGCTGGCCGGCATCCGCTGCTTCCTTCACCGCGGCCATCGTGATCTCGTGGGTGCGGATGTGGTCGGGGTGGGGGTAGCCGCCGTTTTCGTCGTAGGTGGTGATGACCTGCGGGCGGAAATCCCGGATGTGGCGAACCAGGGCCGGGGTGAGTTCGTGCAGCGGGCGGGCGGCGAAGGAGTTCGGCGGTAGCGGGGGCTTGGGGTCACCCTCCGGGAAGCCAGAATCCTCAAAACCCAACCAGGCGTGCTTGACCCGCAAGATCGCAGCGGCGTTGGCCATCTCCCGCTCGCGAACGGCGTGAATGTCTTCGGTGTTCACGGTCTCTTGCATGGCCGGGTTGAGAATGTCGCCTCGTTCGCCACCGGTGCAGGTAACCACCATCACCTCGATGCCCTCATCCACGTACTTGGCGGTGGTCGCAGCACCTTTACTGGCTTCGTCGTCGGGGTGGGCGTGCACCGCCATCAGGCGCAGTGGTTGGTGGCTGGGCACGTTGCTGGGCTCGTGGCTGGGCTCGTGGCTTGGCACTGACCTAGTCTCGCACCTGTGTCCTCGCCCTTCTCGCCAGACCAACTCTCGCCCCAGATGCGGGCGCGCTACGGGCTGGACAAACGGCGGCTGTCCCTGATCGTCATTTCCGTGGTGGTGACGGTCCTCTTTCTCGCCGGTGTGACTTTCGCCGGGCTCATGCTCGTGCGTGATGACGTTCGCCATCAGCTCATCACCTGGACGGTCGTGGCACCGGATCGTGCAGATGCAACCTTCGACGTTTCCCGAGACGGCAATGACGAAGTCGTCTGCATCTTGCGGGCTCAAGACTCCAAGCGGATTGATGTCGGATACGCCGAGATCGTCATCCCACCCGGAGACGATGTGGTGACGATCGACTACTCACTGCGCACAGTTGCTCCCGCGTTCGCGGTGGAGGTACTCGCCTGTGAAAGGCCGGACGAGCTTCGCGCGCCAGGGCCGCAATTCCCGCCGGGGATCGCGGTGCCTGAGCAGCCGTGGACGGCCGACTGAGGGGCCACCGCCTCACAGTGGCCGGATTTGCCACGGCATTTACAGTGGTGCGTTATGACTGAGACGACCTGGCTCACCCAAGAGGCATACGACCGCTTGGTTAACGAACTTGCCGATCGGGAAGGCCCCAAACGGGTGGAGATCACCAAGCGGATCGAGGCTGCCCGAGAGGAGGGTGACCTCAAGGAGAACGGCGGGTACCACGCCGCCAAAGAGGAGCAAGGCAAGAACGAAGCCAGGGTCCGCCAACTGAAGCAACTCCTGGAATCCGCCCAGATAGGTGTTCCCGAGTCCGCTGCCGACGAGGTCGCCGCGGGCAAGGTCGTCACCGTTCGCTTCGTGGAGTTTGACGAGGAAGAGACCTTCTTGCTCGGCTCCCGCGAGGAAGCCGCCCACGCCTCCATTGAGGTCTACTCTCCGACCTCACCCCTCGGCGCCGCTGTCGAGGGTAAGAAAGTTGGCGAAGCCGCCAGCTACGAGTTGGCGAACGGTAAGACCATGAATGTGGAGATCCTCAAGGTCGAGACCTACACCGGTTAATTCGCCGCTTGCCTTCCCGCTACTTGCTGGTGGCGGTGCGGTACTTGCGCACCGCGAGCGGCGCGAAAATCGCGATCACCACTACACACGAGATAACGGTGTAGAGCGCCGGGTTGTTCAGTGTCCAAAAGTCGGTCGGTGCGCCAGTGGGGTTGCCGAATAGTTCACGAGTGGCCTGCACCAAACTCGAGATCGGGTTGAACGCCGCGAAGTACTGCAACCATGTGGGCAGCGCAGTAATGGGCACGAACGCATTGGACAGGAAGGTCAGCGGGAAGATCCAGATCAACCCGGCGGTATTGGCTGTCTCGGTATTCGGCACCGAAAGACCAACGAATGCACCGACCCAGGTGACTGTGTACGCGAAGAGCAACAGCAGTAGGTAGGCGTAGATCGCATTCAAGATTCCATCGTTGATGCGCCACCCGACGATGAAGCCCGTGATACTGAGCACCGTCAGCACCAGGATCTGCCGCAGCGCATTAGCCATGGTGTTACCAAGCAGCACGGCCGGTTGTGACATCGGCAGCGCGCGGTAGCGATCGATGATGCCGCGCTGCATGGCCTCGGCCAGACCGACAGTGCTCGATGCCGCAGCGAAGGCGACCGTTTGGCCGAAGATGCCAGGCATCAGGTATTGCCGGTAGAGGGACGCATCCGCTTCGCTGCCCGGTTCGGCGCCGGGAATCGGAATGGCGCCGCCGAAAACATAGGCGAATAGGAGGACGAAGATCACCGGTTGAATTAGTTGGAAGAACAGTGCCTCGGGCACACGGAACGAGGCAGCGATCGTAGCGCGCGCGATGATCACGGCGTCGTGGAATGTCCAGCCGAGGGCTGGCCGCTTGGCTTGGATCGCAGGTGCGCTCATCGCCTACCTCCTCGACGGCCCCGCCCAGCTGGTTCAGGGGTTTCAGGCTGCGTCTGCTCTTCGCCCTCTTCGGCGCTGTGACCGGTGAGTGAGAGGAAGACGTCGTCCAAGGTTGGGCGACGCAGACCGATATCGGCAACTCCCACACTTTGCGCATCCAAGGCACGAACCGCTTCGATGAGAACGGGAGAGCCTCCCGCAACGGGTGCGGAGTACTGCAAACCGTCGATCGTGGCTTCGCCCGACACCAACGGCGCAAGCGCGGATTCAGCGACCGATCCTTGAGCCTCGTCTTTCAGGGTGATCTCGAGGCGATCGCCGCCGATCTGATCCTTGAGCTGGCTCGAGGTGCCGTGTGCGATCACCTTGCCGTGATCGATCACGACGATGTCATCGGCGAGTTGATCGGCCTCATCGAGGTACTGGGTGGTCAGCAGCACCGTGGTGCCTTCGGCAACGAGTTCGGTGATCACATTCCACAGCCCGATCCGCGATCGCGGATCCAACCCGGTGGTTGGTTCATCGAGGAACAAGATGCCGGGTTTGGCGATCAAGCTCGCAGCTAGGTCCAACCGCCGGCGCATACCGCCGGAATAGGTCTTAGCCGGTCGGTTGGCCGCATCGGTGAGTTCGAACTTCTCGAGCAGTTCATCCGAGCGAGATTGCACGTAGTTGGCATCAAGGTGGTAAAGCCCACCGAACATGCGCAGGTTCTCCCTGCCGGTGAGGAATTCATCGACGGCGGCGTACTGACCGGTCAGGCCGATGGATCGGCGGACGTCGTCGGCTTGTTTGGCGACATCGAAGCCCGCCACCTTCGCGCTGCCAGCGGTTGCTTTCAGCAAGGTGGCGAGGATGCGCACCGTGGTGGTCTTGCCGGAACCGTTGGGGCCGAGCAGGCCGACCACCTGACCACGCGGAACCACGAGGTCGATGCCGTTGAGTGCTTTGACGTCCCCGAATTCCTTGACCAAGCCGTGGGCTTCGACAGCGTTTTCCGTAGGCACAACCCTGAACAGTACGCCCGTGCTTGCGCGCGCAGTTCCGGTGGTCAGCGACTAGCGGAAGAGGTCCTCTGGCCAGACTTCTTCCAGAGTCGAATTTTCGCCATCTTCCGCTAGCGAGGCATCAAAAGCTTCGATGTCTTCCCACTCCTCGCAGGCTTCCAGCAGTGCCTCGTAGCGCTCTGGACTGATCAGGACGGCTACGGGATTAGAGCCACGATGCAAGAACACCGCTTCGGTCGCAGCGAGGTCGATAAGGGCATCGGTGGAGCGCGCCGCTTCACTGACATCTCGGCTGGCCATGCGCCCATTTTGCCAAACGCTGACTGCGAGCGGAGTGTCAGCCGTCGAGGACCTCGACGTGGTAGCCGGAGGACCGCAGGGCGGACAGGATCTGGTCGCGCTGCTCGGCGCTGCGGGTTTCCATCTGTATGTCGATGCGGACATCGCCGATGGAAACGCGGGGGTCGGTGCGGTCGTGGAAGACGTCCACCACGTTGGCCTTGTGCTGTTTGAGGACTTCCAGCAGGCCGGCGAGGGACCCGGGGAAGTCAGGGGTGTGGACGCTGATCGACAGATAGCGGCCGGCGGCGGTCATGCCGTGGCGGATGATGCGCAGCAGGACGAGTGAATCGACGTTGCCACCGGAAATGGTGATCGCCACGGGTGGCTCGAAGTCCTCGGGGGCGTTCATCACGGCTGCGGTGGCGGCGGCGCCCGAGGGCTCGACAACGAGTTTGGCGCGTTCGAGCAACATCAAAACCGCGCGGGACAGTTCGTCTTCGGTGACCGTGCGGAACTCATCAACGTATTCCTGGACGAGTTCGAAGGGCACGTCCCCCGGTCGGGCGATGGCTATCCCGTCGGCCATGGTGTTCATCTGCGCGCGGGTGACCGGCTGCCCTTCGGCCAGGCTCTGCGGGTAAGTCGCAGCGCCTTCGGCCTGCACGCCGATCACCTTGACGTCAGGCTTGAGCTGTTTGATGGCGAACGCGACCCCCGCGAGAAGTCCACCACCGCCAGTACACACAACAACTGTCTTTACGTCAGGAATCTTCTCGACAATCTCCAAACCGAGGGTTCCTTGCCCAGCCACCACATGCTCGTGATCGAAGGGATGGATCAAGATCGCACCGGTTTCATCGGCAAAGGCGCGCGCTTGAACAAGTGCTTCATCGACGGTGGCGCCGTAAAAGCGAACATCTGCGCCATAGCCACGGGTGGCTTCGATCTTGGGGATAGAAGCATCGACTGGCATGAACACCGTGACATCTACACCTAGGAGTTGTCCGGCGAGCGCAACACCCTGCGCGTGATTACCCGCGCTTGCCGCAACAACTCCCTGCGCGCGGTGATCAGCGCTGAGCTGCGTGATGCGGTTATAGGCACCACGGATCTTGAAAGATCCGGCGCGCTGCAGGTTCTCCGGAATCAGATAGACCGGGCCACCGACCTGGTCACTGAGCCAACGTGCCCCTTGCACCGGCAGGTCGCGTACTACGCCCTGGGCGCGTTCAGCTGCCTGCTGGACATCCCCGATTTCCATCCGCGAATAGTGGCACCTCAGCTCGGTAATTCGCGACGCCCTCCCGGTAACTCTTCAGACGGGCTGAGGCGGGCCGAGGAGGCGGCCTCCCTGCCGGCACCGGCTGCCGAGCCTGATCGCCCCGAAGCTGCCCCTCGGTAGCCGCTCCAACTCCCTCGGGCTGCAGACGTCTGACGGTGGAAAGCGCGAACCTCGGTCTCACTCTTGCGCAGCACCACGGCGGCCGACGAAGCAGCGTTCTGCGCCCCATCATGCTCAGACATCGCCTGCTCGCGGGCCTGCTGCAAGCGCTCGTCGATTCGAGCAACGTAGGCGCGATAGTAGGCCGCTCGCGCGGTTTGTTTGGTGAATTTCTTGGTGACCAGTAGACCGGTGGAACGCGAACGCACGCGATAGCTCTCGCTTCGCCACTGCCCGTTCTCGAGATACACCTGGGCTGTGGTGGCCATCTGAACACATAGCGACGCGAACAAGGTGTGTGTGACGTCTAGGTCTTGCGGCATTCCGTAAGCAATCACATAAGTGGAGTCCGCAGCGACATCCACCATCGTGAAGTTGTTGTGCGCGACCACAACGAAGAGCGAAACCAAATGCGTGTTCGCACGCTTTCCCTTCTCTCCGATCGTCACGGTTCGGGTGATCGGATCGGCAGGAGTCTCCTCGGCTTTGCGCTTGGTCCGCGCCGTAGCGAGATCGATACTCGCAAGCGTTGCCAAAGACTGCGCCTTCATCAAGTAGGCGTCCGCTTCGTGTTCGTTATCTGTCCGCTCAGCTTTCATCAGCAGTGCGCTGATGCGCTCGATCGTCACACTCATGCCGCCTCCACCAATGGCGCACCACATGCCGAATAGCCGGTGCGCAACAGGAGTTCAGCCTCGTGCCCGAGCCGTACTCGCACGAGAACAAGCATGGCTGCCGTGAAGTGCTCATCGTGTTCGGTCGAGCCAGCGGAGGTCACACACACGTGGTGAGCTACTTCGTGGAGGACAACAGATTCGCGCATAGCCCACGGTTCATGGGTTGGGATCGCGATCACACCAGCCTCGTAGTGCGCGCGCGCACCACCTTTGCGGTGCCGAACAGTGGGTGGGGTAATGCCGTAGCCGGTGCATGCGTGGTCCACGTAGGTGACCACCTCTTCGAGACGACCGAAACGCAACTGAACCGGGGCTTGCAGAGTCGATCCGAAGAAGTCGACGGTTCCACCACGATCGAGGAGTGAAGACCACTGATCCTCCGCGCGGTAAACCGCCTGCCAGTGACGATCCGTCATGAAGCGTTCGGCCAACGGGGAGCGGCGTTCGCAGCCGGCCTTTGCATCGCGCCGGCGGCGATCGCACCAAACATTGCAGCACCTAGCGCGCCGGCTTCATTGATTTCGCTGACTTCGAACTCACCGATGGCATCGCGTTTCGCCTGCACCACCATCGCATCGTGCACCCAACCACCGGCGAGCACTGTTCGCTGCCGGGGCGCGCTCGCGGCTTCCATGAAGTGCAGCAGCTCTTGCCCAAGATCAACGAGGTGGGTGACGCCCATCCGCCAAAGGCCGGCGGGGGTGGCGTCGTCGTCGACGCCCGAGATGCTCAGGCCGGTGTGTCCCACGTCGGCGAGTTGGAGGCCACCGGTTTGGGCATCCAGCGCCCGCTGGGCAAGATCGGCGCGTTGTTCGAATGTCTCGACTCCAAGGAGTTGGCGGATGCGCTCGAGGGATAACCCGGTAACCAAAGCACCGAGCACGCACACGTGGTCGGGGATAACGCTCCATAGGACGGCAACATCACGTTCCGCGAGGCGAACGAGTTCCTCGCGCGGCAGCGGTCCTGGCGCGAAACGCAACAAAGCTTCAGCCGTTCCCATCGAATCGAACAGTGCCCCAGTAGTGGCCGCTCCGCACGCGAAAGCAGCCGACTGGTGGTCCATGCCCGTGGCGGTCAGCGCAGCACCGCGCATAGATTCGGGCACATTGGTTGCGTTGCCGCATGATTCACCAGCGATGGTCACCGGCCCAGGCAGCAGGTTGCCAACCAAATCGAGGGTGGCTTGCCAGGGAACTCGCTCGACTACATCGAACAAGCCGGTCCGCGAAACCAAGGAGATCTCGCTGACTTGCTCACCGCCAAGCCGGTAGACGATCCACTCGGCGATGCTCAGATAAGTGGTAGCGGACTTCGCGCTAGCTACGTTCTCTTGCAGCCACAAGATCTTCGCGACGGAAGGCTTGTTGTTCAGGCGCATCCCGACATGCCCGTGGAAGGTCTCGCGATCGATCGCTTGCTTGATCAGGTCAGATCGCCCACGCGGATCGTGGAAGGCGATGGCCGGAGCCACCGCGTCTCCGCTGGGACCGACGAGTACTCCGGCTTCGGCCATGCTGGTGACCCCGATACCGATCACGCGTCCATCGCTGGGCCAAGCAGGCGCTTTGAGCAGTCCGTTGAGCACCTCCTGGACACTCGCAATGAGCTGGTCGGGATCCATCTGGGCCTCGGCACCGGAACGGATCCACGGAGTTGGCACTGCGGCCTCAGCCAACACCACACCGGAGAGGTCGACCGCCAAGGCCTTGACGCGCGTAGTGCCAGCGTCGATACCGACCACCAGCTCGCTCATTGCACTCCTCGCCGACCCCTAGTTGCGTCCATGGCGAGGATAGGGTGGAGCCTTCGGGGGCGCACGCAGATCCGAGCCTGCGAATCTCGTGTGATCATCGACTGATTCAACGAGCCCAAGGAGCTGTCCCGCCGTGTCCGATGTTCGCTACCGCCTCAATCGCCTGTTCAATCCAGATTCCGGACGCTGCCTGGACGTGGCGATCGACCATGGCTTCTTCGGCGAGCGCCACTTCCTCAATGGCATTGAAGACCTTTCCAGCGCCATCGACACCCTGGTGTATGCGGCTCCGGACGCCATTCAGTTGACCCAGGGTCAAGCCCCCAAACTGCAATCCCATCGGGGTCGGCAACGCCCGGCACTCGTGATGCGCACCGACGTAGCGAACGTCTACGGTGCCCCGCTTCCGGACCATATGTTTTCGCTGATGATCCCCGAGCCAGCAAAGCGAGGCGTGCAACTTGATGCCGCGATCATCGTGGTCAACCTGCTCGACCTGCCAGGCCGGCCGGAAGTGCGCGAGGCGTGCTTGCAGAACGTGCTCGATGCCAAGGCAGACTGCGAAAAGTACGGAATGCCGCTGATGGTCGAACCGCTCGTGATGAAGCCCGTCGATCCGGATGGAACCACCGGGTACACCGTGAACGGTGATCTCGATTTGATCTTGCCCATCGTGCGCCAGGCGGTCGAACTCGGCGCAGATGTCATCAAGGCGGACCCCACTGACGATCCCACCGACTACCACCAAGTCGTACGTATCGCGGGAGACGTGCCCGTTCTGGTGCGCGGTGGCGGCCGGGTGCCGGACCGCGAGTTGCTCGAGCGCACCGCAGTAGTGCTCGAGCAAGGCGCCGCCGGCATCGTCTACGGCCGCAATATCGTCCAGCACGAAAAGCCCGCCGGGATCACCCGAGCCCTCATGGCCATGCTGCACGCGAACGCCTCGGTCGACGAAGCGGAAAAACTGATCGCATGACCGACGTACGCATCGGGATCATCGGGGGCGGCTTGATGGGCCGCGAACTCGCTGCCATCTGCGGACGCTGGTTGCACCTTGTCGACCACCCGGTGCGTCCGTCGGTGGTGGCCGTGGCTGACCTGAATCCGAGCGCGCTCGAATGGTTCCGGCAAGTACCCACCATCGAAACCCTCACCGATTCGTGGGCCGAACTGGTGAACGACGACTCTCTCGACGTGCTGTACATCGCAGTGCCGCACAACCTGCACGAGGAGATCTACACGGCTGCCGCGGCGGCTGGTCGGGATTTCCTCGCGGAAAAGCCGTTCGGAATTGACTTTGCCGCAGCCCAGCGGATTGCTGAGTCGATTGAATCTTCAGGCGTTTTCGTCCGGGTCAGCAGTGAGATGCCTTTCTTCCCGGGGGCCCTGCGCGCATACGACCACGCACGCAGTGGAGCCCTGGGTGAGTTGATCGAGGTGCGGTCGGCCTTCTTGCACTCCTCGGACATCGACCGGAACAAACCGATCAACTGGAAGCGTCGCGCCGAAACTTGCGGGCAGATCGGCGTGATGGGCGACCTCGGCATGCACGTAGCGCATGTTCCGCTGCGATTGGGCTATGCGCCGTCATCGATCTACGCCCTACTCGAGGACATCGTCACTCAGCGACCGGCAGCAGCCGGATCGAGCGACATGGTGCGCTGCGACACCTGGGACAACGCACTCATCACGATGCGCGGACACGCAGACGAGCGGGCCTTCCCCATGGTGTGGGAGACCAAGCGCATCGCACCAGGAAACATGAATACCTGGGTCTTCGAGGCGATCGGCATGGATGGCGGGGTTCGCTTCAGCACCCGCACACCCGCCTACTTTGAACGTTTCCACCGGGCCGGCAGTGAACAGATCTGGGAACAGGTGCAACCGGGCAATATCTCCGCGTGGCCTATGGTCAGCGGCGCCATCTTCGAGTTCGGCTTCGCCGATGCGCTGTTGCAGATGTGGGCGAGTTATCTCGCTGAGCGAGCGGACCAACTAGGCGATCGATTTGCAACAGCCACCGTCACCGAGGCAGTCGAGGCACACCGCGTCTTCGATGCCGCTGCCCGATCAGCACGTGAACTCCGGGCGATCACTTAAGGATGCGCTCCCTTGGACGAGTGATTCGCAAGACTCCACTTCTTGCAGACCTGCCGCGAGAAGTGGCGGTCTTGTCGACTATTGCCTTTTTCGTCGCCCTCGGTTTCGGCATCTTGATCCCCTCACTGCCGATCTTCGCGAGCACTTTCGGAGTAAACGCCTTCCAGGCTGGCATGGTCATCTCGGTCTTCGCCCTCGTCCGCTTCGTCACCTCACCGCTATCGGGCTCGCTCGTGAACCGTCTCGGCGAACGCATCGTGCTGAGCAGCGGGTTGCTCATCGTGGCGCTATCCAGCTTGGTAGCGGGGTTCTCGCAGTCCTACCTGCAATTGCTTCTGTTACGCGGTGCCGGTGGGCTGGGTTCATCGATGTTCACGGTCTCGGCGATGGCGCTGCTATTGCGCGTTACAACTTCCCAACAGCGCGGTCGCGCATCGAGCGCATTCCAAGGTGGATTCCTCTTCGGTGGAGTTGCCGGACCGGCGGTTGGCGGTCTCGTGGTCGCGTGGTCGATCCGTGCACCCTTCTTCGTCTACGCCGCCACGCTGCTCGTCGCAACTGCGGTCTCGCTGGTGTTCTTGTCCCGAGTGCGCTTGCAGGACCGCGAGGAGCAGGTCTCGAGCGGACATGCGAACAAGCGAGAGGAACTGCGCGCGGCGCTGAAGGACAAGGCCTACCAAGCAGCGCTCGGCAGCAACCTGATCACCGGCCTCGTCATCTTCGGTCTGCGCTCATCAATCGTGCCCCTATTCGTTGTCGAAGGCCTGCAGCGTGGCGCCTCCCTGTCCGGGGTCGGCTTCCTCGTTGCCGCAGGCGCCCAAGCGATCTTCCTGCTGCCGGCCGGGCGCATGGCCGACCTTCGTGGACGCCGGCCCGCCCTGCTGTTCGGGACAATCTCCTCAGCCCTGGGAATGGCGCTACTTGCCTTCTCAGACCTGGCCACCAACATTCTGGGCACCGCTGGGCTCGCCGGAGTGATCTTGTTCCTCGTGGCAATGGCGGTGCAGGGCTTCGGCGGGGCCTTCATGGGCTCCGCTCCCGCAGCCCTCGTGGGTGACATCATGGGCGGACGCAAGGGAGGCGTCGTCATCGCCACCTTCCAGATGATGTCCGACGTGGGAGCGATTGTGGGTCCGTTGATTGCCGGGTTGCTGGTCGATGCCTTCGACTTCGACTGGGCCTTCGCTGCTGGTGCCGCGTTGGCTCTCATCCCGATCTTCCTCGTGCTGCGGATGCGCGAGACACTCGTGCGAACTGGTGCCGGGGCATGAGCCAACCAATGGGCCGGCGGCGCTTGGTCGTCGGACTGACCTCGGTCTTGACCGCCTTGGCCGTGATTGCTGGCGTGCTAGCTCTAGGACAGTTCACCTCCGGCAGCAGCACTGCTTCTGCGTCCCCTGCGCAGGCGACCGATCAACCGGGTGTCGGTCTCACCACACCTGTTTCCGACGTCCTTCCTGAAGACGTATCGCCGGATGTAGCACCCACGGTCGAGTCTGCGAATGAGCCGCCGTCCTTCAAGAACATAGTCATGGTTCTGGCTGACGATCTTGACTGGAAACTCTTCGAACAAATTCCCCGGCTAAGTGCGCTGCAAGAACGCGGGATCACCTTCACCAACCACACAGTGGTCGACTCCTTGTGCTGCCCTTCCCGAGTGACCATCCTTCGCGGGCAATACATCCACAACCACGAAATCATCTCCAACATCGAAGCGACAGGTGGCGGTTGGCCGACCTTCAAGAGGCTTGGAGAACACAAGGACAACCTTCCTGTGTGGCTGGACAAGGCTGGCGTCACTACAGCGCTGTTTGGCAAATACTTGAACGAGTACCCCACACGTCCTGGCGGTATTCGCTACGTCCCACCCGGGTGGGACGAATGGGCCGTGCCGATCTCTCGCGGGGATTCCTATAGCGGGTACAGCTACACCCTCAACGACAACGGCGATCTCATTCGCTACGGAACTAAACCCGAAGACTTCCTCAATGACGTACTCAACGACAAAGCGCGTACCTTCATCTCGGAGACGGAAGAGCCCTTCTTCTTGTACTTGTCCAACTACACACCGCACAAGCCGTTTGCCACCGCACCTCGCCATCTGGGTACTCACATGGGCACAGTTGCCCCGCGCACACCAGCGCACAACAGTTTTGGCGAGAATGAACCAGACTGGCTCGCCGAATACCCACGACTGTCCAATTGGAAAATCTCCGAACTCGACACGGTGTGGCGCAAGCGCGCACAATCAGCGGAAACTGTGGCTGATTCTGTTGAGGCTGTCCTTGACGAACTCGAAGCAAGCGGCAAAGCCGATGAGACTTTGGTTGTCTTGACTTCCGACAACGGATACCACGTTGGCGAGTACCGCATGCCCAAGGGAAAACGCACTCCCTACGCAGCCGACACCGTTGTCCCGATGATCGCCATCGGACCAGGTATCCCCGCCGGTGTGCAGGTGGATGAGATGACTTCGACGATCGACCTTGCTCCTACGTTTACCGAACTGCTCGGTGGTCAATCCCCGGACTGGGTAGACGGACGTTCCATGGTTCCGTTTCTTGCCACAGGTCAGGCCCCCGCCGATTGGCGCAACGCGGCACTGTCGGAATCCATCGGGGTCACGAACAAATCGGACCCCGACTACCTGCCCTTCATTCCTCCCCCCTTTTCAGCGCTGCGCACCCCGCGTTGGATGTACGTGGAGTATGACGACGGCAGCCGCGCCCTGTATGACCAACTGACCGACCCCTACGAATTGCGCAACATCGTGGATTCCATGGAGGCAGCGGATCCGGCGTTCATCGCATCGCTCAGTGACCAGTTGGCGCAACTAGACGCGTGTGCCGGTCCATCGTGCAGGGAGGCGGACGCGCTCACCATTACCGACCCGCTACCTCCGGAAACGGAGTAGCTCCTCAGCGAAGAGCCTTGTCTAGGTCGGCAATGAGGTCCTCGACATCCTCGATGCCCACACTGAGTCGAACCAGATCGGCGGGCACCTCAAGGGGACTTCCAGCGGCTGAAGCATGGGTCATCCGCCCGGGATGCTCGATGAGCGACTCCACGCCACCAAGGGACTCTCCCAGCGTGAAGACTTCCGTGCGAGCACAAAGGTCAACCGCCGCTTGCTCGCCGCCAACTGCGCGGAAGGACACCATTCCGCCGAAATCGCGCATTTGGCGCGAGGCAACCTCATGGCCGGGATGTGATTCCAATCCTGGATAAAGAACCTGGCTCACGGCCGAGTGTTCGCTGAGGAAATCGACGACCGCTCGAGCGTTGGCGCTGTGCCGATCCATGCGCACACCGAGAGTCTTAATGCCGCGCAGCACCAGCCATGAATCAAGCGGGCCGGGCACCGCCCCCATCGAGTTCTGGTGGAATGCCAGTCGCTCGGCAAGTTCAAGATCGCGCACGACGAGCGCACCGCCGATGACATCGCTGTGTCCACCGAGGTACTTAGTGGTGGAATGCACCACCACGTCCGCACCAAGCAGCAGCGGTTGCTGCAGGTAGGAGGACGCGAAGGTGTTGTCCACGACAAGCAGCGCTCCCGCGCTGTGGGCGATCTCGGAAATCGCAGCAATGTCCGCCACGTTAAGCAACGGGTTGGTGGGTGTCTCGATCCACACCAAGCGGGTGCGCCCCGGTTGAATGGCCGCAGCGATTGCCGCGGGATCGGTGACCGAAGCGGGGGTGTGCTCAACCCCCCAGGGCGCGGCCACCTTCGCGAAAAGGCGGTAGGTGCCGCCGTAGGCGTCGTCGGGAATCACCGCGTGGGTGCCCGGAGCCAAGACCGTGCGCATCAAGGTGTCCTCGGCTGCGAGACCGGAGGCGAAAGCCAATCCGCGGCCATTGGGATCCTCAGGTGCCTCGAGCGCCGCCAAGCATTCTTGGAGCGCCGTCCGAGTCGGGTTCGCGCTGCGCGAGTACTCATATCCGCCACGGAGGCCACCCACACCGTCCTGGGCGTAGGTCGAAACCTGGTAGATGGGAGGCACAACAGCCCCGGTTAGCGGATCGGGCTCTTGGCCAGCATGAATCGCCCGGGTGTTGAAACCGTCCATGGCGTTTAGCCTAGGGGCATGTTCGGATTCCACTCCAAGCCGCAGATGGTCGATGCCGATTCCGCCCTCCCGGGTCGTGAGCGGACGGCCTTCACCGTTCCCGACCAGCACGCGGTGTTCGGTACGCCGATGCATCCACCAGGAGATGACATCGAACAGATCTACCTCGCGATGGGCTGCTTCTGGGGCGCTGAGGAGATCTACTGGCGCTTGCCCGGAGTGGTCGGGACGTCCGTGGGCTACATGGGTGGGGTAACACCCCATCCGACCTACGAGGAGGTGTGCACAGGCATGACGGGGCATACCGAGACTGTCTTCGTCGCTTACCGATCCGCCGAGATCTCCGCCTACGAGATCTTGAGGGTCTTTTGGGAGAACCACGATCCAACGCAGGGCTTTCGTCAAGGCAACGACATCGGCACCCAGTACCGCAGTGCGATCTTCTACACCAC
>ERZ891134.860-NODE-860-length-22871-cov-8.655067_pt1 | contig 22871 bp, 20 predicted proteins | sample MGYA00520888_ERZ891134 | MGnify/ENA primary metagenome ERZ891134 (study PRJEB32303, sample SAMEA104408692) | aquatic metagenome | biome: Brackish water; feature: Coastal; material: water | place: Baltic Sea | collected 2014-10-23 | depth 10 m ... | reverse complement strand
TTACGGCACCATTTACGGCACCATTTACGGCACCATTTACGGCACTATTCGCCACTGACCGTGACTAAGGACTGTATTACGCGCGCTAGTATATCTGGTCGATTCGCCTCATGCCGAGTTAGAGCCCATATTGCCGAGTGGCCAGATCACGCATAATTTCTTCTGAACCACCGCCAATGGCATTTACCCGTACCTCTCGATAAATCCGCTCTACCCGATTTCCCCGCATGTAACCGAGACCACCCAGTATCTGCATCGCCTCACGCGCGCAAAACTCCATCACCTCGCTCGCTTGCACTTTCAGCAGCGCAATGTCACCCGGGTTGGGTGTCCCGGCTTCAATCGATTCATAGCAGAAACGTATGTACGCTTGCGTGGCATTCAGCTTCTGCTTCATCTGCGCGATCTTGTGTCTGATCACTTGATGGTCTGCCAGTCGCTTACCAAATGTTGTACGTTCGGTAGCCCACGCTACCGACTCTTCAAGACAAACGCGTCCGAAGGCTTCCATGGCCGCTGCCATGCCCATACGCTCGTTATTGAAATTGGTCATGATGACCCTAAAACCCTCATTTTCACTTCCGATCAGGTTACTTACCGGTACCCGCACCTGATCAAAATAGAGCGTCGCGGTGTCCGACGCCCACCAGCCCATCTTGCGATCAAGTGGCGTACGAGAAAACCCCGCCGCGTCAGTGGGAATCAGCAGCATCGATACGCCTTTTGCACCCGCCTCACCGGTTCTCACCGCTGTTGAAACCCAATTAGCGCGCATGCCACCGGTGATGTAGGTTTTACTGCCTGTCACAACAAAGTGGTCACCGTCGCGCACCGCAGTCGTGCTGAGGTTAGCGACATCAGAGCCTCCACCGGGTTCGCTAATACCGAGGGATATCCATTTTTCGCCGCGCAAAATGGGCGGTGCGATCTCAGCTTGCATCGCTGAAGTGCCCCAGTTGAGGATGGGAGGTAAGCCGATACCATGCACCATTAAGGACGCGGGAACACCACCAACGCCTATGCGCGCGAGTTCTTCATTCACAATCCAGGAGTGCCAACTGTCGCCGGGTACGCCGCCAAAGGCTTCGGGATACCCTAAACCCAGCAACCCTACCTCAGCCGCCTTAGGCCACAGTGTATTGGGGATGGCACCGGCCTCATCCCAGTCACTGGCATAAGGCATAATTTCGGCATCAATGAAGCGTCGGAGTGCCGCGCGCCACGCGAGGTGCTCCTCCTGCATGTGCGGATTAGGTAACCGAGCACCATCAAAATCGAGGCTCATAAACATCTCCATACTGAGCGTGTCAGCGCCGCCCACAAAATCGAACAGCGATCATTCTTTTACGCACTGATCAAACCGGAGTCAATTCGCGTATAAGGTACAATAAAGGTCTAGATCATACCGCGACAGGGTGCAATGAAGGGTGCAATGAAGGGCGCAATGAAGGGCGCAACGACAGGTAGCCCTGCGCTCAGGAATGTACTATGAAATATATCGGCCAGTCCGATTATCGGCACCACTCGACACCCCGTATTGGTGTGCTGCTGACAAACCTAGGGACGCCAGAGGCACCCACCGCCAAGGCGCTGAAGCCCTATCTGAAGCAGTTTCTTTGGGATCCTCGCGTCGTCGAGGTGCCTCGGCCGATTTGGTGGTTAATTCTTAATGGCATTATTCTAAATACCCGACCCAAACGCTCAGCAGAGGCCTACAAAGCGGTCTGGAGCGAGCGGGGTTCCCCACTGTTGGCACACCTGGAGGATCAAGTGGCGGGCGTCTCGGCACAGCTCGAGGCCCGCTTTGGTAACCGCTTTATAGTGCGCGGTGCCATGCGCTACGGGGCGCCGGCCATCAGCACCGTTTTAGGGGAAATGTTCGATGCTGGGATGGAACAACTGGTGGTACTGCCGTTGTATCCGCAGTACGGCGGACCGACCACCGGTTCGACATTCGATGAAATCACGGCAGAATTAACGCGCCGACGCTGGCTGCCCTCGTTTAGGTTTGTGAGTGCTTATCACGACGACCCTCGCTACATCCGGGCAATGGCCGACAGTATTCAGGCGCACTGGGCGGTAAACGGGAGGGCCGACAAGCTCTTGCTCTCCTATCACGGTATGCCAAAGCGTTATTTAACCGAGGGCGATCCTTACCATTGCCAATGCTATAAAACATCTCGGTTGATCGGCGAAGCACTCGATCTCGCGGAAGACCAGATGATGACCACTTTTCAGTCGCGCTTTGGCCGGGAAGAATGGCTGCAGCCTTATACTGACGAGACGTTGAAAGCGTTGCCCAGTGAGGGCGTGACATCCGTTCAAGTGGTTTGTCCGGGCTTTTCAGCTGATTGTCTTGAAACGATTGAAGAGATCGGCATGGAAAATCGCGACTACTTCCTCGAAGCGGGGGGCACGCGCTACGAATATATTCCTTGTTTAAACGCGGAGCCCGGACACGTCACCGCATTGACAGAAGTCCTCGCTGACCAAATGCAGGGCTGGCTGACGAGCGAGCACGATCCCACTATGAGTGATCGATTAGCACGTGACCTTGGCGCACCTCACTAACAGGCATCTCAGTCGGCTAATGTGCAGGCTCAAACCAACCAATGCCCAGGGCTAAGGCTATCCCCATTAAGAATAGTAGGGTCAGCCTGACGCGATCATGGCTGTGAAATTGCACCTCGGGTAACAGATCACTGAGCGCTATACAGATAAAAGCCCCGCCAGCAAAAGCGAGAATCCCTGACAGCCATAGAGACGAGTCAAGGTAAGGCGCCATGCCCGCATAAAAGGCTATCGCCGCCAGTGGGCATAGCGAGGCAAACACGATGGCAGCTGACCAACGCAGAGTGGACGACCAGCCAGCATTGGCCATGACGGTCTCGATGGACAGAGAATCCAGTGGCTTGTGCAATAAAATAGCCAGAAACACCCCTAAACCGAGACCATAATCACTGAGCATGATGGCCCCTAGTGCGATGCCGTCTATCAGTGTGTGAACACACAAACCCGTGAATAGCCCGAGTGCCCCGATCCCCCGATCAGGCGGGTGAGTATGATCATGGGCGTGGGCATGAGAGTGCGCATCCGCTGACGAGAGCTCGCAGGCTGCGGCTGCAGCGCCAAAATCGTGTTGGTGAAAATGAAAAAGCCGCAATAACAACAGCATAAAAACAAGCCCGAAGAGGGTCCACGCCATGACCTGATCAATATCGCCGACAATGCCGAAACTGTGGGGAATCAGGTGGCAGAGCGCGACACCCAGCATCAACCCTGAAACTAAACTCAATACCATTTGGGTTCGCGTGTGCGTCATGGCAATCTGGCGGGGCAACCAGCTGCCCAGCAGCGATGCCGCCATAAGTGACGCGCTAAAGACCCCCAGCCAGGACCACTCCGTCACGCGGCTAACCCCCAACCAAGTTATCGCGGTGAATCATTTCCTCTTCACCTCGGTAGCCTAATATGGCCTCGATATCTGTCGAACTCTTTCCAATCAGCGCCGCCGCCTCGTCACTGGCATAGTTGACCAGCCCTCGTGCCCGCTCTTTGCCGGTTGCGTCGACACAGCTCACCAAATCACCTCTTTGAAAAGAGCCCGTCACTGCGGTAATCCCGATTGGCAATAAAGAGCGACCGTGTTCAGACAAGACCGTGGCCGCACCTTCATCGAGCACCAGCTGACCCTGAGGGTGCAGCAAGCTGGCCAGCCACTGCTTGCGCGCGCTCAAAGGTTGGCGATTTGTGTGCAGCAATGTTCCCACCGATTCGCCCTCGACCACCTTGGCGATCACATCCGGCAACCGCCCATTCGCAATAATCGTATTGGTGCCAGAACGCGCAGCCAAACGAGCCGCACTGAGTTTCGTCGCCATACCGCCGCGCCCGAGGGCGCTACCCTCACCGGCGATGGCGTCAAGATTCGAGTCATGCACATCGGCTGAGGCAATCAGCTTGGCATCCTTATCCTGTCGCGGATCGCGATCCATGAGTCCATCTTGATCGGTCAGAATTAACAGCGCTTCTGCATCCACTAGATTCGCAACCAAGGCTGCCAGTGTGTCATTGTCGCCCAGCCGAATTTCATCAGTCACCACGGTGTCATTCTCATTGATAATCGGCAACACGCCCAGTCCAAGCAGCGTATTTAAGGTGCTGCGCGCATTCAGATATCGATCACGAGCGCGGACGTCAGCATGACTTAATAAAATTTGTGCCGTCACCACACCGTGTGGTCCGAGGCAATCCTCATAAGCGCGCACGAGCGCCGACTGCCCTACGGCTGCGGCGGCCTGAGATAAGTGGACCTCCCGGGGGCGCTCTGCCAAGTTAAGCCGCACTAAACCGGCAGCGATGGCGCCACTAGAAACCAATACCACTTCATGGCCGAGGGCATGCAGCGACGCCAATTGCCGTGTCAACGTCTTCATGACGAGTGGATCCAGCCCCAGACCATCGTTGGTGAGCAAGGCGCTCCCCACTTTAATCACCCAGCGTCGAACGCTCGTTAAGCGATGCCTAGCCGAATTGTCTGCTGCGTTGCTCAATACCGATACTCCACGTCAACATCGCCATCCGCTTCCTCGTCCGCATCGAGCGCGTCCTCCTCTAGGCCACGTTGCGCATTGCTCCGCGCTTCCGCTCGCGCCCTATTCAGCGTAGCTATCCGCTCGCGAGCTTCTTGTTGCATTTGCTCTTGCGCGGCCTGCTCTGCCGCTAGTGCCGCGGCATCGGTTTGATACTGTTCCATCAACTGCTCAAGGTGTGTCATCAGATCACCACACAGCGCCTGGGTCTGGGTCCCTGCCACGGCGGAGACCTCATACACTGGCCCCTGCCACCCCAGGGCAGCCACAATCGCCTCGCGCCGCGCCTGCAACGTCTCCTGGTCAATTAAATCGATCTTATTCAGCACCAACCACCGCGGTCTGGCCGCTAATGCTGGGCTGAACCGTTCGAGTTCTTGAATCACCGAACAGGCCGCACTCGCTGGATCGGTACCATCGATCGGCGCCACATCAACGAGGTGCAATAAAACACGGTTGCGGGTCAGGTGCTTCAGAAAGCGGATACCCAATCCGGCACCTTCAGAGGCGCCCTCAATGAGTCCGGGAATGTCGGCCACAACGAACGACCGATATGCATTGACCTTTACAACCCCCAAACTCGGGATCAGTGTCGTAAAAGGATAATCGGCAACTTTGGGCGTAGCGGCTGAAATAGCGCGAATCAAGGTGGATTTACCGGCATTCGGCAAGCCCAGCAGTCCGACGTCGGCAAGCACCTTGAGCTCCAACTTGAGCTTGCGAAGCTCACCCTCTGACCCCGGTGAGCTTTGGCGAGGTGCTCGGTTGACGCTCGACTTGTAACGGGTGTTACCCAACCCGTGAAACCCACCCTGCGCCACTAACAGGCGCTGACCGGGAGTGCGAATGTCGCCCAACACCTCACCAGATTCGTCATCCAATACCGTGGTTCCCAAAGGTACCGGCAACAGCAAATCCGCTCCAGATTTGCCGGTGCAGTTTCGCCCGCGCCCTGCCTGTCCATTTTCTGCTCGGAAAGTACGCGTGTAGCGATAATCAATCATGGTGTTCAGTGCGTCGTCGCCCACAAGAAACACGGACCCACCGTCGCCCCCATCGCCGCCATCTGGGCCCCCTCGCTGAATAAATTTTTCGCGGCGAAAACTCACACAGCCATTACCGCCCTTACCCGCGGTTACGTCAATTGTGGCTTCATCAACAAATTTCATGGACTCACCTAATCAACCACCAAAAAAAAACCTCGCCGGATGACGAGGTTTTTTAATCCTATGGCACCCGGGTTACGCCGCTACGATACGAACCTGTTTGCGCTTCTGCGGACCACCGCTAAAAAATTCCACTTTCCCATCGGCTGTGGCGAACAGGGTGTGGTCCTTGCCCACACGAACATTTTCTGCCGCATGGAAGCGTGTGCCACGTTGCCGCACAATGATGCTACCCGCTGTGACGGCTTGACCGCCATAAGCTTTCACGCCCAGTCGCTTACTCTCGGAGTCGCGTCCGTTACGAGTACTACCGCCTGCTTTTTTATGTGCCATTGATAGTGTCTCCTGTCAGCCTGTGATCGCCGTAATTTTGACCTCTGTAAACCACTGGCGGTGGCCAGTTTCTTTACGATAGTGCTTGCGGCGATTGAATTTTACGATGCGGATTTTATCATGACGTCCATGAGAAACCACCTCGGCGGTTACCTTGCCGCCCTCTACCAGTGGCGAGCCAATTTTCACGCCGCTGCCAGAACCTAGCAACAAAACCTCGTCAAACTCAATCGTTTGACCCATTTCCGCTTCAATTTTCTCGAGCTTCAGTTGCTCGCCTTCTTCAACACGGTGCTGTTTACCACCGCTTTTGATCACTGCGTACATTCTATTGTCCTCTCAGTTAGCCTGCTCGCAGTCGAAATCTGGTTTGCGCTGGGCAGAGTTCAGGCACCGAAAGACGGCCTGACAGCCATCCCAAGGGCGCGAAAGATACGCCTTCAGCGGCTTGAACGCAAGTGTGAGTATTGGTTCCTATTGTGCATTCTTGGCCTCTTTGCGGCGCAGTGCCCACAATGATGGCGTGGCGGTCGGTCGTCACCCACCCTATACTAAGTAGCTTCGGGGAGATATTGCGTGAATGTAGCATTCAAGTCGAGCGTGGCGGCAGAGTTCGCACAAGTCGACGAAGTCATAGTGGAATTACTGCAGTCCGATGTCGAAATGGTCGAAAACATTGGCCACTACATCGTCAGGGCGGGCGGCAAGCGCATGCGCCCCCTGCTGGTATTACTGTCTGCCAAGGCGCTTGGCGGGATCGATTCGACCCACATCCGCTTTGCCGCTGTCGTCGAGTTTATCCATACCGCGACGTTGTTACATGACGACGTGGTCGATTTATCCACGCTGCGCCGAGGTATGCCGACGGCTAATGCCGCATTTGGTAATGCACCCAGCGTACTGGTAGGGGACTTTATTTATACCCGCGCATTTCAGCTGATGGTAGAACTCAACAGCATGCCGTTGTTGGCCCACATGGCGGAAACCACCAATACCATCGCCGCAGGTGAGGTCATGCAACTCATGCACGCCGGCGACCCTGACACCCAAGCGGAGCAGTACCAAGAAATCATCCGGCGTAAGACTGCCGCACTGTTTGCTGCCGCCTGTTGTGGTGCAGGGCTATTGCACCAAAGTCCTGCTGAGCAAACAGACGGCCTTTATCACTACGGTATGAATCTCGGTATTGCATTTCAGTTGGCGGATGACCTACTCGACTACGCCGGCGACCCTGCTCAAACAGGGAAAAACGTCGGTGATGATCTTCGCGAGGGGAAAATCACGCTGCCCTTGCTGCATGCGATGCAGTCGGGAACCTCTTCCCAACGCGCGCGCGTCGCAGAGGTATTGCGCCAAAAGGAGGGTGATGCCTTTGCGGAAATCATTGATATCGTGCGTCAAACCGGCGGTATCGATGCCACGCGAGAAGCCGCCATCCATCATCAAAGTTTAGCGCAGCAATCTTTGGCATCATTACCAGCCTCAGACGCACTCACTGCGCTGTATCAGATGGCTGAAAAAGCGGTGGATCGACAGGCCTGATGAGCATCGATGCGCAAGCGGTGCATGAGAGACTGCAGGAAGCGCAGGCGGCGCTCAGTCATCAACGTATCACGGCGCTATTTGACACAGACCCTCATCGACACGAACGGTATCGATGCCGCAGCAACGGGCTAGTCGTCGATTTTTCTAAGCACTTGATCGACGATCACGTTTGGCAGTTGCTCATCGAGCTGGCCTCTGCCCACGCTTTACCAGCGGCCTTTACCGCATTGGTGGAAGGCCATCTCGTTAACGCTTCAGAGCGTCGGCCGGCACTGCATACCCTGTTACGCGGCACGGCCGCCGAGCTGCACTCGGAGCACACTGCTGCTATTCGTGACGTCCTCACACGCATGGCGACACTGGTCAGTCGCATCCACGCAGGCGAAGACACTGGTTGGACGGATCAAACATTTACGGATGTAGTGAATCTCGGTATTGGCGGCTCTGATCTCGGCCCACGCTTCATTTGTGATGCACTCACCACACCTGACGCGCCACTGCGTGCGCATTTCGTCGCGAATATCGATCCCGAAGATCTCGACCGCACATTAGACGATCTCGATCCTGCCCGAACGCTCTTTGTGGTGTGCTCCAAATCTTTCACCACCGAGGAGACGCTATCGAATGCCCTGCGTGCCAAAGCATGGCTGCAAGCTGCTGGTGCGCCACCGCAGCGTTTAGGACAACACTTTATCGCCGTCACAAGCGAGGTTCATCGAGCCCACCAATGGGGCATTTCTGCTGAGTGCTGCTTGCCTATTTGGGACTGGGTCGGTGGCCGCTATTCACTGTGGTCAGCCATGGGGTTAATCATTCCCTTAGCGCTGGGTTGGTCTGTTTTTGAGGGGTTACTGCGCGGCGCCAAAACGCTAGATCAACACACGCTGGAGTCGCTACCTGCCGAAAACGTGCCCATGATCATGGCATTGTTGGAGTTTTGGCAAACGCGCTATCTCAACGCCAATACCCATGCGGTACTGCCTTATTCGCAAAAGCTGCGGCATTTAACGGATGTCTTGCAGCAACTTACCATGGAGAGTAACGGGAAGTGCGTCTCGACCACTGGGGAACGGCTGGCGAGCGATTCTGCCCCCGTGTTGTGGGGGTCTGCGGGCACCAATGGACAGCACTCTTACTATCAGCTTTTACATCAAGGTACCCGCTCATTTTCTGCCGACATTATTCTTCCCTTGATGTCAGGCGGAGGCGACCTGTCTGCAAGGCGTCGCTTGGCGGCTCATGCGCTCGCACAAAGTCGCGCCTTAATGGTGGGGCGCTCCCCGAAAGAGGCCCGCCAGATAGGTAGGTCGCGAGGCTTTAGCGAGTGGGAGTGCCGTCAACTTGAGATAGGCGGTAATCACAGTCACTCTCTGATCCTGATGGACGCGGTGACGCCAGAGTGCCTGGGTAGCTTGATCGCAGCCTACGAACATAAAACGTATTTTCTTGCCGTATTGCTCGGTATCAATGCGTTTGATCAATGGGGGGTGGAACTGGGCAAAGCCATTGCGGCAGAAATACAGCCTTTATTGGAAACTGGCGTAACAGCGGCACCAACCGAGCCAGCCACTCCCACCCCTGCGGCACTCGATCCTGCGACATTACAAGCGGCGTTGGCCTGGCGTAAAGCCAACATGCCCTAAGACGTCAGGCGCGAATCAGCGCCAGTAACTCCTCGGTTTTTGCTTTCATCAGCGCCTCATCACCCCGTGATTCCACGTTGAGTCGCACTACCGGCTCAGTATTAGACAGGCGTAAATTAAACCGCCAATCATCAAATTCCATCCCCAGTCCATCGAGCCGCTCGGTCACTAGCGACTTGTCGGCATACCGATCTTCCACTGCAGCCAATAGCGCAACAGAGTCAGTGACTTCTAAATTAATCTCCCCTGAACACGGAAACGCCAGCGCTCGCGCCGCAACCATATCGGCTATCGACTGACCGGTCTGGGAGATCAACCCGGCAATGAGCAGCCAGGGAATCATGCCGCTGTCACAGTAGGCAAAGTCGCGAAAATAATGATGCGCGGACATTTCGCCTCCATAGACCGCATCCACCTCGCGCATGCGTTCCTTGATGAAGGCATGTCCGGTTTTACTTAGCACCGGCTCACCTCCCGCGGCGCGGGTAATATCCTGCGTATTCCACGTAAGCCGGGGATCGTGCACGATGCGCTGAGGCCCCTGCTCTTTTAAAAATGCCGCTGCTAGCAAACCAACAATGTAATACCCTTCGATAAAATTGCCGGCATGGTCAAAGAAGAAGCAACGGTCAAAATCGCCATCCCAGGCAATCCCCAAATCCGCCTGCTCAGCCCGCACACGCTCCGCTGTCACCGAACGATTTTCGATCAGCAGTGGATTCGGTACGCCATTGGGAAAATGACCGTCTGGCTCATGATGCACCCGGATAAACTCAAAAGGTAGATGCGGCGCAAGGGCATCAACCACTCTGCCTGCGCCCCCGTTGCCAGCGGTACAGACAATCTTAAGCGGCTTCAATGTCTCGATATCGACATAGGACAATAAGTGCTGAATATAGGCCGATTGGGTCGTTTCGCTGCGGTATTCGCCGCGTGTCTCCGCGGGCGTAAAGTGATTGCGCTCAGCGAGTGCCTGAATTTCCGTTAAGCCTGAATCCCCCGAAATAGGACGAGCGCCCTCCCGCACAAACTTCATGCCGTTGTAGTCCTTGGGGTTATGGCTTGCGGTCACGACAATGCCGCCGCCAACACCGAGGTGTGCTGTCGCGAAGTAGATCTCTTCGGTTCCGCACAGACCGATATCTTGCACCGACACCCCCTGCTCCCGCAATCCATCAATCAGCGCTGCTTTGATGCCCTCGCTGGTGAGACGAATATCGTGCCCCACCACGACGGTACCTGGACGAATCACCTCGGCATACGCCTGCCCAATACTGCGAGCGATGGTTTCGTTCAACTGATCAGGAACGCGACCCCTTACGTCATAAGCCTTGAAACAATCGAACGTCTCGGTCATGTCAGTGTTGTCCGTAATAATGCTCAAAGACGTGTTGCGTCGCTGCAACAAATCCGGGCACCTGACCACAGTCAAAGCGAATCCCTTCAAATTCATAGGCAAGCAACCTTCCCTCGCTAGCCTGTACTTTCAGTGCATCCGTGAGCTGTATTTCTCCCCGCTCGTCCGGTGACACGTCACGGAGAATGTCAAAGATATCGGGGGTGAGAATGTAGCGCCCAATCACGGCAAGGTCAGAAGGTGCCTGCTCTGGCGTCGGCTTCTCGACCATCTGGGCGACTCGAATCAACCCATCACGCTCAGCAGCACCTGCTACCGCGCCGTAATGGCAGATCTCGGCCGGAGACACTTTCTGTATCGCGACAATAGAACACTGGAACTCTTCATACAGCGCGGCCATTTGCGTTAAGACCCCTGAGCGCTCTCGGTTCAGACACAAGTCATCTGACAGCACGACTCCAAAAGGCTCATTGCCAATCAAGGGTTGGCCAGTGAGGATGGCATGACCCAATCCGCGCATGCTCCGCTGCCGCACGGTGGTGAACACGCCGCGATCCATGATCGCCCGAATACCCTCAAGATGCTGCTCCTTAGATGAGCCTGAGATCTGGTGCTCCAATTCGTAGCTGGTATCAAAATGATCGGCGATCGCCCGCTTGCCTCGGCCTGTCACGAAAGCACAATTACTCATGCCAGCTTCGATGGCCTCTTCCACGCCGTATTGCACCAGCGGCTTATTCACGATGGGTAGCATTTCCTTGGGCATGCTCTTCGTCGCCGGGAGAAACCGCGTGCCGTAGCCCGCCACTGGAAATAAACATTTACCAATCATTCAGGAGATGCCTCACGACCATATACATCTTCAAAACGCACAATATCATCTTCCCCCAGATAAGAACCTGACTGCACTTCAATCACTTCTAGCGGATCAGTGCCTCGGTTTGCAAGCCGGTGCTTCACACCGATAGGAATATACGTCGATTCGTCTGGCCCCAAGGTGAAGCGCTCCTCTCCACGGATCACCTCTGCGCTGCCCGAAACCACTACCCAGTGCTCCGCGCGATGATGATGTAATTGCAGAGAGAGGACCTGATCCGGTTGCACTGTCAATCGTTTGACCTGGAAATGCTCTCCGACCACCAGCGACTCATAGGACCCCCAAGGACGCCAGACTTTCTGGTGCTGCGTGGCCTCAGGACGGTCTGCCACAAGAAGCGCTTCCACCACTTTTTTAACGTCTTGCACCCGATCTTTGGCGCCCACCATGACCGCATCGGCCGTCTCAACAATTACCAGGTCTGCGATTCCCACGCCGGTGACCAAGCGACTTTCACTGCGAACATAATTATTGCTAGCCCCGTGCAAGAGCACATCGCCCTGAGTGACATTGCCCTCCGCATCACTCGAACCCATCTCCCACAGTGCGGGCCATGCACCGACATCGCTCCAACCACACTGCAGTGCCGCGACACCGCCGGCCCGGGTATGCTCCATCACGGCGTAATCAATGCTGTTAGCAGGCGAAGCCAAAAAGGCATCCCGGTCGGGGCGGATAAAATCTAAATCACGCTGCGCATCACTCATTGCTTGCTCGCAGGCCGCCAGCATCTCAGGCTGATGGGCTGCAAGCTCAGCCAAATAGCGATCTGCACGTAACAAAAACATGCCGCTATTCCAAAAATAAGTGCCCGAGTCCACATAACGCTGTGCGGTCTCCTGGTCCGGTTTCTCGACGAACTCTGCAAGCTCAAAAAGTCCCTCCTCCCATTCGACACCGCAACGCACATAACCGTAACCAGTTTCGGCGTGCGACGGCACGACGCCAAAGGTCATCAGTGTTCCGGCCATCGCCCGCGCAGACGCGTGCTCGACAGCGCGCTGAAACGCGCCCGTATCCGTCACATGATGATCAGCAGGCAAAACCAGTAACAACGCCTCGGGATCAACCTCGCGGCTATAGATCGCGGCCAATGCAATAGCCGGCGCGGTATTGCGGCCCGCAGGCTCAAGAATAATCGTAGGGGCTTGCGCTGATTCATGCTGAAGCTGTTCGGCCACCAAAAAACGATGATCAGCATTACAGACCACAATGGCGTCACCGCAGCTCAAGCCCGTTAAACGTCTCTGGGTCTCTTGCAACATCGACCCTTCGGCACTCAGTGGCAGGAACTGTTTGGGCCTGGCAGCCCGTGAAACGGGCCACAAACGACTGCCCACACCGCCAGACAGTAAAACGGGAATCAACATTACGACACGACCTATTTGTTAAAGCATTAAACTTCTTTTCTCACCCTTCGGCGCGACCCACTTGCAAGCGGCTAGCGATTCATTGGGGTTCAAGCGCATTAGCGCCGCTACTTGGTGACCAAACAGCGCCTCAAAAGACAAGTGCTCGCCGTAGACCACGAGAGAAACAGCCATTCTTCGCAAAAAGCACGCTCACCGACAGTCGAGGATATTACGGTAATGACACGCTGTTTTTAACCCCAGCCTCGCTGAGCCCATATTACTCAACAAATATAGGGGTTTGCGGCCGCTGGATCGTCCGTTGCCGTTCCACTACAATAACGGCTCGCGCCGCGCGGCCTTTTACTTTGCCCACGACCTGCGCCCACCCTTGCTGGAACGTCCCCATGTCAGAACACCCCCCTTTTGAACAGCAGTCGCACTATGACAAAACTGAACTCATCGCCTGTGGACGAGGGGAATTGTTTGGACCCGGTAATGCCCAACTCCCGATGGACAACATGCTGATGGTCGACCGCGTCACCCACATCAGCTCAACCGGGGGAGAACATGACAAAGGGGAGATTATCGCTGAACTCGATATCCATCCTGATCTCTGGTTCTTTGCTTGTCACTTTCCGGGTGACCCGGTGATGCCCGGCTGCCTCGGATTGGATGCGATGTGGCAATTGGTTGGGTTTTTCCTCGGTTGGCGAGGCAACCCGGGAAGAGGACGCGCTCTGGGTTCTGGCGATGTCAAATTCACTGGACAAATCCTACCCAGTCACTCGCTCGTGCGCTATCACATACAAATGAAGCGGGTTATCGAGCGAAAATTGGTGATGGGCATCGCAGACGGCTCAGTCTCTGTCGATGGCGAGATCATTTATACCGCCTCAGACCTGCGGGTCGGCCTTTTCCAAAATACGGATACTCTCTAATGGTAGAGCGAGTAGTTGTAACAGGGATGGGCATCGTCTCCTGTTTGGGTAACAGCGCGGAGGAAGTCAGGGACTCCCTGTATTCAGGCCGCTCAGGGATCGCGCTTTGCCAAGCCCAGATAGATGCGGGTATGCGCTCGCACGTTGCGGGGATCCCACAAATTGATTTGGCCGAGCATATTGATCGCAAGCAGTGGCGTTTTATGGGTGACGCAGCAGGCTATGCGTACCTCAGCCTGCAACAAGCGATTGCACAGGCAGGCCTCAGTGAAACCCAAGTGTCGAACCCTCGAACGGGCATCGTCGCAGGATCAGGTGGCGCCTCCTCGGCGAGCCAAGTTGAGGCCGCCGATATACTGCGTGAACGTGGTATTCGTCGCGTCGGCCCTTACCGAGTGACGCAAACCATGGGCAGCACGGTGTCAGCCTGCCTCGCAACTCCGTTTCAAATCAAAGGGGTCAACTACTCCATCTCCTCGGCCTGCTCAACCAGCGCGCATTGCATCGGACATGCGATGGAGCTTATTCAGCTCGGCAAACAAGATGTGGTGTTCGCCGGCGGCGGCGAAGAACTGCATTGGACAATGAGCGCACTCTTTGATGCCATGGGCGCCCTGTCGACCCAATACAATGCTACGCCCGAACGCGCCTCTCGCGCTTACGATGCGGATCGAGATGGTTTTGTGATTGCCGGGGGTGGCGGCATGTTGGTACTCGAATCCTTGGCACATGCGACCGCTCGAGGAGCCCCTATCCTGGCCGAGTTGGTGGGTTATGGAGCCACCTCAGATGGCTATGACATGGTCGCCCCATCAGGAGAAGGTGCCGTGCGATGCATGCAACAAGCGATGCACGGTTTGGAAGGTAAAATTGACTACATCAACGCCCACGGCACCAGTACGCCGGCAGGTGATATCCAAGAGCTCAATGCCTTGCGCACCGCCTTTGGCAGCGACGCACCCGTTATCGGCTCTACCAAATCTTTATCGGGGCATTCATTGGGTGCGGCGGGCGTGCAAGAAGCGATTTATGCGCTGTTGATGATGCGCGATAACTTTATTGCCGCCTCCGCTAATATCGAGTCCCTCGATGCCGGTGCTGAGGGATTACCAATCGCCCGTGAACGCATCGACGCAGCACAACTCGATCAAGTCATGTCGAATAGCTTTGGTTTCGGCGGGACCAATGCAACGCTAATCTTTCGCCGCTTTGCAGGCTGACTTAAACGACGCCAGCCTCCAATAAAGCAGACAACGGAATCACCTCTAAGACGTCACCTGGAGACACCGTTGTCCCCGCTGGAATCACCGCCACCGCATCGGCTTCACTGAGGCCGCTCAGCACACCGGAGCTCTGATTGATGATCGCGCTGGCGCGCATCGCTTCGCCTTGTCCGGTCAGCGATACGCGCAAGAACTCCTCTCGCGACCCAGCGCGCGCTGCGGTGAAGGCAGCTCGGACAGGAAAACGAAACGCGGCACGGGGCGCTCCTCCTTGGCGTTTAATCAACCAAGGCTTGGCGACCAAGGCGAACGTAATCCACGCTGATACGGGGTTGCCAGGCAGCCCAAAGATAGGCGTTCCCTTGACTGTGCCAAATGCCAAAGGCTTGCCCGGTTTGATCGCCAGTTTCCATAACGCCAAGTCGCCACGGGCCTCAATTTGCGACCGAACATGGTCCTCTTCCCCTACCGACACCCCACCCGCAGTCACAATACAGTCCGCTACCGCGGCTGCGCGCTCAAGCATGTTGCCAATCTGAGCAGGATCATCAGGCACATTACCGAGGTCCACCACCGTCATCCCTAATGCACGAATCTGTGCTCCCAGACTAAAGCGGTTGCTATTGAAAATTTGCCCCGGCTGCAGATCACCCGAGCCAGGATCTCTGAGTTCGTCGCCCGTTGTCACAATCGCGACTGTCAGCGGGCGAAATACCGCAATACGATTAATACCCACCGATGCCAACAAGCCAATGTCTTGGGGTCGTAAAAACTGTCCTGCAGCAATCAGCTGATCCTCAGGCTGAATATCATTCCCGCGCCGCCGAATATGCTGTCCCACTTGCGCGGCTGGCAGACGAATGCCGTGATCCGTCTCCTCTGTGTCTTCTTGCAACACCACCGCATCGGCGCCCACCGGCATTTCGGCGCCAGTAAAAATCCGCGCTGCGGTACCCTTTTCAAGCGGCTGCGATACGGACCCAGCAGGAATGCGCTGACTCACGGTGAGCACAGCCGGCACATCTCGACTACAGACTGCGTAACCATCCATGGCGCTGTTATCGGCAGGAGGTACCGCCATGCCCGCGCTGACCGACTGGGCGCAAAACCGACTCAGAGCCTGATCAAGGGACACCTCTTCAGAATCGGGTGTCATTGTGCAAGACCCCAATATTGTCGCCATTGCCTCAGATAAAGCGGTCAGCGCCATCGGCTAGTGCCCCCGCAACACGCCAACAAAGTTGCAGGGCTGATGAGTGCTATCGAGCTGGTTTTTGAGCACCCCCTCCCAAGCGGTTCGACACGCACCCGTTGACCCGGGCATGCAGAAAATCACCGTGCCATTAGCCATACCCGCCAGTGCACGTGATTGCACTGTAGAAGAACCAATCTCAGCGAGACTCAATGCTCGAAAAACTTCTCCGAAGCCGTCGATAGACTTATCAAATAGGGGGCTGAGCGCTTCCGGCGTGGAGTCGCGACCTGAAAAACCAGTGCCACCGGTCACCAGCACCACCTCTATCGCAGGGTCGGCAATCCATTGCGATACCGTCGCCCGCAATTGATAGATATCGTCGATCACCAATTGCCGATCACTGACGGTATGACCCGCTTCAATCAACGCATCAGCAAGAAATGTCCCGGAAGTATCGGTCTCTGGGGTGCGTGTATCACTGACGGTTAACACCGCCACTTGCAAGGCAACTGTCACAGTTCCTTCCCTCCCTCTTCAACATACAATTCGACGTAACGCTTAACAGCGCGCGGCACAAACTCTCTCCAGCTCAATTGCTGAATACCAAACTGATGACGGATCTCGGCGCAATCAAGACTCAAACCAATCACCCGACCCCCATCATTCGGATTACCCTCCATCAACTCTCGCGCGCCCTCAAATGGGCTATATTGCGAGGCGTTAGCGAGCACGGTTTCCATAAATGAATAGGCCGTGACCTCACCGATACCGCTGTAGTGATATAACCCTTGGCACGGCGCGCCCGCGCCCAGTTGATCCACGATCCCATGGATCACCCGCGCGACTTCGGCCACATGCACCGGACTGCCCCTGACCTGCTCGCTGACTTTGACAACATCGCCGCGCGCCAGCGCGTCGAGCGCCCTCGCCAATGGGTTAGGCCGCCGCCCACCAAACATCAGGCCCAGCCTGAGTATAAAAAGGTTATCGAGTGTCGTCCGCAGCAGCTCCTCCAACGCAACCAGCGTTTCACCAATGGGATCCTGCGCATCAGGTCGATCGGTTTCTCGATAGGGTCTGGTTAATACGCCCGAAAACACCCGGGCGCTCGAGAGAAACAAGTAACTGATCTGGTCGCGCGCAGCCAGATTAGCCAGCCACTGTGTCCGCTCTATGTCGGGATGGCCGACGGGATCCACACCGTCAATTTGTGTGACCAGCCGCGCATCAAGAATGAGATCAATCGGCTGACGGCGAATCAATTTCTTGACCTGGCGCTCCCGACGCCAGCGGGTGGCATCCATATCTACCCCTATGATCTCATGCCGCATCAAGGGTGCGGCAAACGAGCGCAGGGAATAGCCCAGTGGTGAATCAAGGCCCAGTACTAGAATACGCATCAGCAATCAGCGCGTGCGACGAACCGATTCGGTAGCGTCGTCTGATTAAAAAGGAATGTCGTCTTCAGGGAAATCGATGGGCTCCGGATTAGCCGCGGCCGGTGCCGGTGAACTGGCAGCTGGCGCACTTTGGTAACCACCCCCATCCTGAGTCGCACCGCGACTATCCAACATTTGCATTTCAGCGCCGACAATCTCTGTGGTGTAGCGGTCTTGGCCCGATTGATCTTGCCACTTGCGTGTTCTCAAGGCCCCTTCAACATATACCTTGGAGCCTTTGCGAAGATATTCGGCTGCGATTTCGGACAAGCGATTAAAGAAGACAACTCGGTGCCATTCCGTCCGCTCTTTCTGCTCGCCTGAGGTTTTATCCTTCCAACTCTCCGAGGTGGCCAGGCTGATGTTGGTCACGCCGCCGCCTGAGGGCAACACACGATGCTCAGGGTCATTGCCAAGGTTGCCGACAAGAATCACTTTATTGATGCCACGAGAGGCCATGGGGTTCTCCGTTTCTGCTCTCAGCCGCACCAACACGGGCGCCTGAGAAGTGGTGAATTCATTTCCTGACTATAGCAATGACAGCCCACCTAGGGGTACACCATTCTCGATCATTTCTGTATTTAAGCGAGCGAGACAGGGGCGTGACTGAAACGCCACAAACCCACAAGCCAGATCAGGGTCAGGCCCAGAACGGCCATCACCAACCCCTCGTACCCGCCCCAGTGCAAGGCATTGCCTCCGAGCGCACCCCCCGCAAACACGCCTAAAAATTGCGCGCTGGAGAAAATACCCATAGCCGTGCCGCGCAAGGTAGTAGGCGCGAAGATCGACACGAGTGCCGGCAAAATCGTTTCTAATGCCGTGAACCCTGCGAAAAAGAGCACCAGCCCTAGCCCCAACGTCCACACAGACAGTGACCACAGTGCCACCACCAAGCCCGCCACTGTTAACACAATGGCGACCGCAATCAACCCACGAGGATCGGTCATTTGGCGGTGCTTACGCACTAACATCGCCACCCCCGGTAGCGCCCCCATCAGTGTCATCAAATACAGCCAAGCATGCTGCTGCGGAGGCAGTGCCACCTCGTTAATCATCACCGAGGGAATGGCGGTGAAAGCCGCCATCAGTAATAAATGGAGGCAAAAAATACTGCCATAAAGCGCCCCAAGACCGCGGCCCCATAGCGCCTCACCCAATCGCTCTCGGTCCGCGATGTGGGATCTGCCTGCCTCACTGATCTCAGGCGTCGGAGGTAACCAAAACACCACCACCAGCAGCCCGAGCCCGCCTAAGATGGCGGTCGTTTCAAACACGCGAGACAAACCGCCCCAGGCCGCCAAAACAGGACCCAATACCAACGCCAACGCAAAGGAGACGCCAATACTGGCGCCGATAATGGCAGAGGCTTTGGTGCGCTGCTCTACGCGGGTGTAATCCGCCGCCAATGCCATGGTCGCCGAAGCAATCGCGCCCGATCCTTGCAGTAGACGACCGATTGCCAGCCATACCAGGGTATCAGCGAGAGCAGCGACAACGCTGCCGAGAATCAGTAGCGTCAACCCCCCCACGATGACAGGTTTGCGACCGATCTGATCTGACAGCCAACCCAGTGGAACTTGCAAGGCGGCCTGAGTGAGGCCATAAGCGCCTAGGGCAAGACCGATGCTCGCCACGCTGGCGCCCGCGAGCGCCTCCGCATAGACAGCAAACAGGGGTAGCACCATGAATAAGCCCAGCATTCGTAAGCAATAGAGGCTGGCTAAGCCTAAGACGGCTCGGCGTTCGACAGCGGTAAAGGCTTCTGTTGAAATCACGATATCTGAACAAATAGTCAATTTTTCAGTGTATCACGGGGACAAAACGGTTCATGGTCGGTCCGCCGCCGCCTGATCCTCGTATACTGTCGTGTTGGCAGTCATACACACAGGGCACACAATGGATACCATCGAGGTCCGCGGCGCGCGCACCCATAATCTAAAGAATATTGATCTCGATATCCCGCGGGATAAGTTGGTCGTCATTACCGGACTTTCGGGCTCAGGAAAGTCCTCCCTCGCCTTCGACACCCTCTACGCTGAAGGCCAACGTCGCTATGTAGAATCGCTGTCGACCTATGCGCGACAATTTCTATCCATGATGGAAAAACCCGATATCGATCATATCGAGGGACTTTCGCCCGCTATTTCAATCGAACAAAAATCGACCTCGCACAACCCACGCTCGACGGTCGGTACGATCACTGAGATTTATGATTACTTGCGGCTGTTGTTCGCCCGCGTGGGAGATCCACGCTGCCCCACCCATGGCGTCACCCTAAAAGCTCAGACCGTGACGCAAATGGTCGACGCAGTACTCGCCATGCCGGAGGGCAGTAAGCTGATGCTGTTGGCACCCGTCGTGCGTGATAGAAAGGGTGAGCACCTTCATGTATTTGAGCAGATGCGCGCGGCTGGCTTTATCCGCGTGCGGGTCGACGGCATCGTCGTAGACCTCGATGACGTCCCCGAATTGGATAAAAAAAGAAAGCACCGCATCGACGTCGTCATCGACCGATTCAAAGTCCGCGAGGATCTGCAGCTAAGACTCGCCGAATCCTTTGAAACGGCACTCGAGCTGACGGATGGTGTAGCTGCTGTTGCCCCGATGGATGGCGACGGTCCAGAAACACTCTTTTCCGCACGCTATGCCTGCCCCAGTTGTGGGCATTCTATCGATGAGCTCGAACCTCGACTCTTTTCCTTTAACAACCCTGCCGGCGCGTGCACAAGCTGTGACGGTTTAGGGGTGAAGCAATTTTTCGATGAAGACCGCGTGGTGCTGCATCCTGAGGCCAGTCTTGCCGAGGGCGCCATTCGCGGCTGGGATCGGCGCAACGTCTATTATTTCCACTTATTACGGTCACTTGCGGGACACTATGACTTTGATATGGAGAAGCCTTTTAACAAGCTAGCCCAGAAGCATCGCGACATCATTCTCCAAGGGAGCGGCGGCGAGGAAATTGAGTTCTCTTATGTCAACGATAGAGGCACCGTATTCAAACGGCGACATGCTTTTGAAGGAGTGATCCCCAACATGGATCGGCGCTATCGTGAGACTGAATCGTCTTCGGTGCGCGATGAGCTCGCTAAATACGTTTCTACCGCATCCTGCAAAGCGTGTGACGGGACGCGACTCTGTGAAGATGCTCGCAGTGTCTACGTGGACGATAGAACGCTGCCCAGCATCACCGCTCTGCCGGTCGGTGACGCCCAGGCCTACTTTGATGCACTCGAGTTAGCAGGCCGGCAGGGTGAAATTGCCGAGAAAATTCTGAAGGAGCTCCGCGCTCGCTACCGTTTTCTGGTCGATGTGGGGCTGAACTATTTGACGCTAAACCGCAGCGCCGAAACCCTCTCTGGTGGTGAGGCTCAGCGAATTCGCTTAGCCAGTCAGATTGGCGCGGGGCTGGTAGGCGTAATGTATATCCTCGATGAACCGTCCATCGGGCTCCACCAACGCGATAATGAACGGCTACTCAGCACGCTCATTCACCTCCGCGATCTGGGCAATACGGTGTTAGTGGTCGAGCACGATGAAGAGGCCATCCGTAATGCCGATCATATTATCGATATCGGACCCGGTGCCGGCGTGCACGGCGGAGAGATCGTCGTATCAGGTACCATGAAAGATGTGCTCGCTCACCCTGATTCACTGACTGGCGCGTATTTATCAGGCAAGAAAATGATCGCAGTGCCAGCAAAGCGGCATACTCAAGATCCAAAGCGCCAGATCATCATTGAGGGCGCCCGCGGCAATAATCTCCAAAACGTATTGCTCTCACTACCGCTGGGATTGCTCACCTGTGTGACCGGCGTCTCGGGGTCAGGCAAATCGTCGCTGATCAACGGCACCCTTTATCCGCTCGCTGCCACCGCCTTAAATGGCGCAACGACATTAAAAGCGGCGGCGCATGACCATATTGATGGTCTAGAACAACTCGACAAATGTATCGATATTGACCAGAGCCCCATTGGCCGCACGCCGCGCTCCAACCCGGCCACTTATACAGGCATTTTTACACCCATCCGTGAGCTCTTTGCGGGCACTCAAGAGGCGCGCTCTCGCGGCTATAAACCCGGACGTTTCAGCTTCAATGTGCGCGGCGGCCGTTGCGAAGCCTGCCAAGGCGACGGGGTCACCAAAGTCGAAATGCACTTTCTACCGGATATTTACGTACCCTGCGATGTCTGCAAAGGAAAGCGGTACAACCGCGAGACACTGGAGATTCGCTTCAAAGATTTAAACATCTCAGAAGTCTTAAATCTCACCATTGAAGATGCGTTGGCTTTTTTTGAGGCGGTTCCAGCGATCAATCGTAAGCTGCAGACGCTGATGGACGTCGGCCTGTCATATATCCGACTGGGCCAGGCCGCGACGACCTTGTCCGGCGGAGAAGCCCAGCGGGTGAAGCTTTCGCGAGAACTGTCAAAGCGGGACACCGGTAATACGCTGTATATCCTTGATGAACCCACTACCGGGCTACATTTTGAGGACATCCGACAACTGCTAGAGGTGCTACATCGACTCCGCGATGGCGGCAATACCGTCGTCATCATCGAGCATAATCTCGACGTCATCAAAACGGCTGATTGGCTTATCGATCTTGGCCCTGAGGGAGGGTCAGGTGGCGGGCAGATCATTGCTACCGGGACGCCCGAGGCTGTGGCGCAAAATGAGGCATCTCATACAGGCCGGTTCTTAAAGCCCTTATTACCGGCGTTAAGTGCGCCAAATCCCCGACAGCGTCGCAGCAAAAAAGCGGCTTAGCCGAGGGCGTCATCGCTGGTCGACTGCAATTAGGCGGGCCAATATTCGGCTGGCCGACGGGAGGTTGACCGCCATTAGACTGAAGAGATGCTGCTAGTCACGCCAAGCTGACCCACTCCATTGGTTGGGGAGGCGCTGTCTGTGGCGCAAACGCCGATCGAGCGGGCAAAAAAAAAGCCCGGCCTAAGCCGGGCTTTTGTGCCATGCAGTACTCGCTCAGAACCGCCAACCTAAACTCAGACCATAGGTCTGTGGATCCAAAATGAACTGGTTGGTGAACAGTGCAGATACCGATGACGTTAAGTAGTGCCCCGTCACATTATCGTTGTCTTCAATGTTCTTGATCCATGCCTCAGCGTACCAGCTCTCTCCTGACAAACGCGCACTGGCGTTCCACATTGACCAATCGTCAATTTGATTGGAGAGGTTGTTAAAGTTAGA
>ERZ891134.853-NODE-853-length-23015-cov-11.487979_pt1 | contig 23015 bp, 27 predicted proteins | sample MGYA00520888_ERZ891134 | MGnify/ENA primary metagenome ERZ891134 (study PRJEB32303, sample SAMEA104408692) | aquatic metagenome | biome: Brackish water; feature: Coastal; material: water | place: Baltic Sea | collected 2014-10-23 | depth 10 m ... | reverse complement strand
GTGCTCCAGCGGCGCTATCAGCTGATGTTTGCATTGACATATTATTCTCTCCCTTAGTTAAAGGTACTCAATTTTTGATATAAATTTATACCGTGTTATACACTAGACTATTTATAAGATTAAAAACCTAGTCTTTTGAGTTGGGAGATTGTTTTTGATGTGTCTGTATGATGTATTCCTATACCACCTGATCTGGTAAATTCATCAACATTTTTCTGATAGTCATCTATTAAGATGGCATTTTTTTTAGAAAATAGTTTTTTTTCTTTTCTTTTAACTAAATTAACTCTTTGAGGAGTTGACAATCCTGTATTTTTTCTTAACCATTCTCTTTTGCCTGGTATACAGTTAGGGTCAAATTCTTCCTCAACATATGCACTTAGTATGTGTGGATTAAATTTAGAGATATAACTCCACAATCTTTGCCCACCTGGCATCCAAGGAAGAGAAGACCAGAAATTAGGCATTTCTATAATAGGTCTCCACTTCTCTTTTGAAGAAGGGATATTCATCCATTTTTTAATTGACATTTTAGTTGCTCTTTCAGCACCTTTTTTAAAGTCTGCAAGAACACCATCCATATCACAATATATTATTTTATTCATAGTGTTTGTTTTCATACTCATATACTATCATATATGAGCGTGGTTGTCAAGTGCTATTTTGACGCACTTTTTATATTGGTTTTGTTGATGGTTCAGTATCTATTATAGCAGTTTTTTTGCCTGTATCAGTTTTTGGACCCTCACCAGCCTGTATTCGAATCTCTTTGAATGTCTTTTTATTTTCTTTAACAGTATGAGTTCCTTTGTCATCGCAATGATCACATCCTTTGCCTTGACATTGAGGACACTCTTTTTCTAATTCTTGTAAAGGTTTGATAACAGACTTCTCACCACCTTTGGGATCAGTATATGCTTTTACCTTATCTGCATTTTGTTTTTCACCTTTGTCGTCTGGATTTACTGCCTCAATAGTTTGTCTTAATTTATGAGTTGGTTCAGTTCTACCCATTTTATCAACAACGATTCCTTGTTTTCTTAATTCATGTGCTTTATTTTGAATATCTGATAAACTGTTACCATAAAAGAATTTTGCCTTTTCGCCTTTTTTACCATAAGATAACATGTATGCTTTGTTTTCTTTCATACTTTTAGAAATTGCCTGTCTTTTTTTATGTAAGTATTCGTCTGATGAATCTGTATCACCATCGTTATCAAGGTCTTTATCTTTCCTGTCTGTAAAATCTTTTTTAACAGCATCTTTGTTTACTGGATCAACTGCTTCATTTGCTCTTTTTAATGCGTTTTTAACATCTGGATGATTTGATAAACCTTTTGCAAGTTTTTCAATTGCTTTAACAGCACCATCATAGTTACCTTGTTTGTACCTAGGGTCATTTAATATACCATAGGCCATTTTAATTTGTTGTGAAGTAAATTCTAAGATAGTTTCTTCATTTACAATCTTAGCAGCAATGTCTGAAAGTGAACCTGGTTTATTTCCTAAGTAATTTTTTTCTGTTGTTAATTTTACTGTTGTTTCTTTTTTTGTTATTGTTGGCTGCTCTTTAGCGATCTTTGTGGATACATCTTCCAAGCTGCCTGTTTTAGTTTCAAAATATTTTTTATCCATTGTTTTCTCCTAGTCTTTACTTCCTCTTACTTTATCAGCCAAATCTGAATCTGCCTTACCCCATGTTCCACTTGACTTAGTTATAAAACTGTTCACCCTTGCGAATGCCCATTGTTGAGGTGTTGTTCCTGGTCTATGACCACCTTTCCATGCGGCCATTCCTCTATTATAAACTTGTTTTAATATTGAATATGGCATACCAGATTTTTCAGCTTTTGCTTTTAAGCCTTCTATCTGTTCTATGAATTGTTCGGAACGAGTTAATTGTTTTTCTTTTTCTTTACTCATATCTTGTTTAAGTTTTAATTTTTGTACTTCAATTTCTTTTTGACCTAGTTCAACTTGTTGTCTATTGTCAGGATTAGATTTGTCTAACTTATCTAATTCTTGTTGTGATTTTGAAATATCGTCTCTAGCATCTTTAAATTTTGCTTCTGGATTTTTCTCTGGTGTTACTGCTTCACTCATTTTTAAATCATATGTTTTGTGAGAACCAACATGTGCCATTGATCCAGGTTTTCTTTTTCTCAATACAGATGTTGCCATGTGAGAAACAAAGTTAATACCATATTGACTTAATTGTAATAAAACGTCTGATGATTGTTTTTCTAAAAACTTTTTCAAGTCATTAATCTTTGAAGGTGTCATTGTTTTAATAGACGCCCAAGACCTTTTTAACTGTTCTAATCTTTGCTTTGTAATTGCCTCATCTAACACTTCTTCTTGCATTCCTTTTACATCAGGAGACCCGTCTTTTTTCCATTTAACGTTTGCTCTTAAAGTGTCTTGCGTTACAGATATATTTCTGTTACCTTGTGATTTTAATTCTTTTGCTCTTTTTTCAGCGTCTGGTTTTGTTTTAAAAGGAGACGCATATCTTTTACCATCTTGTTTTGATGTCCATCTTGCAACGAAAACGGTTTGACTTTCGTTTACACTTTCCATTATTTGTTGCCAACTTGTTCTATATTTTGTCATGGTTACTTTCCCAAATTTCTAGTTTTAATTTTTGTTTTCCTCTTATTACTCTATGATACACACCCTTTTTAATATGCATCGGTTTATTTAATTCTATAAGTTGAGGCATTTCATTATCCATTTGTAAATACCATTCATCACCTTCTAAAGCAATTACCTTTCGGTCTGCTCTATCTCTATGCCAAACCATTTCTGAATTATCGGCAGTATTGTCAATAGTTCTTATAAAATGGTTTTCTTCAATCACTACATCATCATATGGTTTATTCATAACTTACCAGAAGAAACTTCCACCACCAGATAAACCTAACTGTTTAGCATATCTTGGTGTGTTGCAAGCCCAATATGCAGCCGATGTTCTATCTTTTTGTGTAGAACATTGGTGCCTAGCAGCAAAACTTTTTCTTGCCTCAGGATCATTCATCTTAACTGATAATCCTGATGTATCACCCCAAGTGACCTTCTTAACTTTATCTCCATCTTTTACATAGACATAAAACTTTTTAGGTCCGCCTCTTTTTGGTTTACCTATTGGAGGATTTTTCTCATCCTCTTCATCAAGCATTGGACAATCTAAAGCAACTTCATTGCCTTCAAATAATCCAAAGGTTCCAATATCTGTATCTAAAAACTCTTTGTCTTCAGCAGATAATTCAATTTTTTCGTTTACAACTTTTTCTCTAAGTCTATTATAAAACTCAAAAAATGCTGATGAATTATGTCTAAAAATGTTCTCACAAATAGGCACATTCATTTGTAAATGATAATCTAGTGCCTCATTTACATTAGCATGTTCTTTAAAACTTCTTAATTTCATATCATTACCACCTACATCCACTTTCATTTCTGATTTAGACTTTTTATATTTACTTTCAAAGTCTTCCTCAGGCATTGTTTTTAAGTCGCCTTTAACGTCTTTAACTTTTGTTGTGTAACTGTTTTCACTAGTATCCACAACTTTGTTAAACATCTTATTATATACTTCGTCTAACTTAGATTGCCAGTCTTCACCGTATCTTTCTCTATATTTATCTATTGTTTCACTGTCACTTATCCATTCTTCAATATCTTTTAAGTCAACTTTTTTATCAGCATTAACGTTGATTAAATTGTTTTTAGAATCACTTGGTTTGTATGATCCACCTTGAAATTTAGGGTCGTAATGTTTTTGACCTGGGGTTATAGATGAAGTGTATTTTGCATAGTCATGGCCTATTTCATATGATTCACTAATAGGTCCTAATCCTAATCTTTTTCTTACAACATTTATTTGCTTTTTAATCTCTTTTTGTTTAATTGAGTGTGGCATTGTTGACATTGCCTTTCTCATAAGTTTCATATGTTCTAACTCATCTGCCTTTTTATTTGAACTTTCAGGCAATCCAGTATCTACAAATTCATCACCTCTTTTTTGTGGTTCTTTTTCAGTTTTAAGTTCACCATACATTTGTTTAAATTTCTTTGTATGAACACTTGGTTTAGTTTTAGCAACTTTATCTGCTGGCGATTGTTTGTAAGCACTTTTATCATCGTCAGATTTTTTGCCTTGTTTTTCTAAATGTCTGTCATGTGACTTCTTCTCTTTATCTGATAAACCAGCAACATATTTTTTAGGTTGATCTGTTTCTTTGTCGTATTTTAATTTTCTTGCCGACTCGTCTAATTCTCTAGGATAAACAGGCGATTCAATGATATTAAATAACCATGACTTATGCAACTTACTATCAACGTCTTCAAGTGTTACATAGTTTGTTCCTCTTCTTACGATAACACCTGTAATTTTATTTTCAACATCATCAACAATATCTCCTACATCGTATAAATGCTCTGTCAAATACTTGTCTCTTATAATCATATTTTCCAACTCCTCTTTTGTGGAAGCAGTTATGAATGGTTTAAACTTTAATGTTCCTTCTTCTATTTCTGGATCGTTTGAAGCAGCCAATCTCATACCTTGTCTTAATCTTTTTAATAAACCTTCAGCGTCTCTAAACGTTGATGGTAATCCTTTTTTAAATGCAACTAAATCATTTGATTTAGCAGCTGCTCTCATTTTACTTGCTGACATTCCTGTAGCGCCGTCAGCATCTGGATCTCTTTCTCCAGCAGAAACTATATTAATGTTATCAAAGTTATAATAACCATGTCTGCTTTTTACACCATTATATTTTTTAATAGTGGTGTCAAATTCTCTTACTCTATCTGAACCAACAACCATTGATAATTCTGTAGCACCTTTATTGTAAAGGTCAGTGACTATATCAAATACTCTATTTGAACCACTTACTATTATGTTTGAAGCACGTCTAGGAAACATTTGTTTCATAACTTTTGACTTCTCTCTAAATGATAATGGGTTCTTATCTGAGTCTTCCGATCTACTTAAAAATATAAAGTGATTGTCTGCTCTAACTGTAAATAATTTTTCTAATAATTTTCCATGTCCTATTGTAGGTGGATTAAATCGGCCAAAGGTAAACGCTATATGTCTACCTTTGGCTTCTTTAATCTTAGATAACGATTTAAGTTCATCTGGTGTTATTTTACCATCCGACATAATTTCTTCCAAAGTTTTAAAGAATTTGAGATAATGATACTTTTCTAACATTTTATAAATCACGTTTTTAGGAAGTCGGTTTTTTACTCCAAATTTTCTTACTTCGTCTGGTGACATATCTGCTAAGAAAGCGTCTTTTCGATCTGTAACAGTTTTAGCACCAATATCAACTAATGTGTTAATGGAATCTTTAATTTCGGATAACTTTTTAGAAACTAATCCTTCTAAGTTTTCAATATCGTCTTTACCTAGTTCTTTTAGTTCCTCATAATCAATCATGTCTCTTGCCAATTCACCCTTAACAACATCTATTTCAGATACTCGTTTCTGAAAATCCGCCATATATTTTTCAGGTTCAAACTTGCCTGGTTCTGGTTTTTTGATCCATTTGTTCTTATCGATATCAAAAATACCATCTGCCATCTTATTTGCCTTATCAAATATAGCAGGATCTATGATAGAAAAATAGTTTATAGGATGTTCACTGCCTGGTATTGTTTTACCATTTATTTCATATTGATGTTCTTTTATTTTTTCATGTATCTTTTCCTGTTCTTCTTTTGAACCAGGTATATCAAATAAAATATTAACATCAAGGTCAGCGTCACCTCTATATTGTTTTGTTAGTATTGATCCAATAAGACCATACTTAACTACTTTTCCAAATTTTTCAAATGACTTAATTCCGTCTAATACTTGTTTTTTAACTGAAGCTTTTAACTCTGGATTAGGTGTATCTGGTTTATCAAATACTGCCTTTGCATACGTTTTTCTTGGTATGTCTATAATAGACTCGTATATCTGTTTAAATTGTTTAAAGCTTTTCATTTTCTATTTCTCTAATAATTTTTTTACTAATGTTTTCTGGTGTATCACCCTCTGCTCTAATACTTATAAAACCAGGTTTATTTCTAAAGTATTCTACAACAGGACCAGTTTCTTGTTTGTATAGTTTAATTCTGTCGTTGATAACTTCTTCGGTATCATCAACTCTACCTCTTGCAAGTAATCGTTTCATTACTTCTTCTTTACTTACATCTAAAAACACAGCAACATCATGTCCGATATTTTCTCGTTCCATTTCTCTTACTTGTTTCATATATCTAGGCCATCCGTCTAATACATATCCGTCTGGACTTTCTGCAATTCTGTCTTTAATAAGTTTTAAAACCATTTCACTAGGTGCAAACTTACCCTTTGTAATTAAATCTTTAATCTGTTTTCCTATTTCTGTATTTTTCTCAACTTCTTTCCTTAACATACCACCTGGATATATGTGAGGTATACCATATCTGTCCATTAAAAACTTAGTGTATGTTGATTTACCTGAACCAGGACCACCTAACATAACTATTCGTCTTTGTTGTGCCTCTTTAATATATGTTCTAAATGTTTTCATTATCTGCTAACTTCTTCCCAATCTAGTGAACCGTAAACTTCATCATTATTACCATTACTGGCCATAACCAATGAAAGTTCTTCTGGTGTAGATGTAAATGTGTTTCTTTCAAGTTGAAATTTGAATAGTGCTTCTTTCAAAATGTCAATAGAATTACCTGTATTATTTGAAGATTTAACAAAACCACTTGCTAAAATTCTGCCACCCGAAGTTGCTGTGCCAGTAAGATTGTATTCAACAGAGGAATTAGCACCAGCAGATACCCAACTGCCTGCTGTTGTTGAGCCTCCAGCAACTACTCGCCAATTAAAATCACCATTTTCTGTTGGGAGAATAGAAAGTGCTGTAAGAATAACAATCGCATCCAATCTAGTAGATTTCAAACGAATACTTACAATTGGATAATATGTTCCTGCTGTGGCAAGGTTGTATGTATCCGTAATCGGTGTTCCAACTGCTTGTTGTCTTCCTCTTAATTCATAACCACCTTCACTCATAACACTAGAACAAATTTGTTTTAATGTAGCAGTAGAAGTATCTCCAACTTCCGTTTGTTGTTTAATTTCATATCTTAAAGGTAAAGAACCTGTAGTGATATATGTTCCAGATACTAAATTAGCGTGATGAAATGCGTGACAAACAACAAATCTACCATTGATAACAAAACCTATTCTTACAGTTCCTATACCTAACCACTCTAAATCAATATATAATATTTGAGCCTTTGTTAAATCTAAAGTATAACCTGTTATACCTGTGCCATCTAATTTATCTACATTCCAATCTGCTTGAGCAATTTTACTTTCTAAAACTGAACCTGTTATTTTACTTCTTTCTACAACATATATGTTTGTGCCATCTTGTTCTAAATAGATACCGTTGTCTAAACCATAATATCCCACTCTTTGTCTTAATCCAGTTTTAGCCGCATTAAATACAAAAGAGTTTAAAATCAATAATGATTTACCAGGTTGATAAGCCATTACTTTAGTTGTTTCTCTTATGATTTCATCATTAGCATTATCACCAACTGTTAGATTGATAAGGCCTTCATTTTCACCAAATGTAGATGAAGCGTCACCTGTAATATCTTCATTCCATAGGCCATTATCTGCATATCTGTGTGAGCTGTCAAATAATGTTAACGGTGTTGATACTCTTTGTCTACCAAAAGCGTCTGTATTAGTTTCTACTGCGGTTGATTGACCAATACTTGATATTGTGACTGGAAATGGATTTGTTTGTGATACAACATTACCATCTTTTGTTGCTATCATTGGTACTTCGTAAATATTTTGTCCTTGATTTTGAAGTCCAAATTGTTGTGTGTCTTTTCTAAAATTTGCCATTATCCTTTTATCCAGTTCTTAGAAATATTAAAGTTAGCAGTTGAAAATTCTAATCTGTCAACTAGTTTTACAGCGTTGCCCATTCTATCTACAGCAACATATCCTTCTGGATTTGTAACTTCAAAACCATTGTCTGTTTGTAAAAATGTTCCGATACTTTTTATTTGATTCATTTTGTTTATTAAAAAATCTTTTACTCTTTGTAGAGTGACATAACTAGCAATGGCAAAATATATACCGACTTCATTTTTTTCCATAAATTTTAGTCCTTCGTTTTTCATTGCTTCAAATTTACTTTTAGCATTTTGTGTTTTTCTTGCCGATATTTCTTTGTCTAAAGTCTTAATATAGTATTCTCTAAATTGAGATACCAACTTACTTACATTTTCTATTGATTGTCCTCTTCTAATAAAATCATTGAAAAATATTTTAAGTCTAGCACCAACAGAATATAAATTTTGTTGTTTACTTAATAAGTTTAATATTGGTCTGCCTTTACTTACAGAACCAAATGCCATTCTTAGCATTGCGTCATATCTTTCACTTTCAGCAGTTGTAAATGTAGCGACACCTGAAGCGTCTTTGTATCCTGCGTCATCAAAAAATACAGATGATGTTTTTCTAAATGAACTTACGTTCACACCAAAATTTGCTTTTAAGTCTGCCATTTTTCTACCAGTGTATGTTGTATGAAATATGATACCCATTTTAGCAGACGCAATTCTTTTACCTATTGCACTGTCTGTAGGCACAGCATATGTAATTGTATTTGGTGTAAAAGTTAAAACACTTTCACCTCTTATGTTGGCACTTTTTAATTCATTGTTAGTGTATAAAAAGTCACCTTGAACAACACCTTTGATTCCTAATTTCTTTAATTCTACTAATGCAACTTGTAATTTTTCAGCAAGTCCACCTGTATGATTTCTTCTAATATCAGCAGATGTATAATTTATTTTGGGAGTTACGTTGAATACTGATTTTGATCCAACAAAGAATTTGCCGTTTTCAGGATTGATTCCACAGATCACAGCAGGAGCACCGTCCCATTTTACTGAAACGTTTAATCTTCTACTTGATGATCCTATAAGCATATCTCTTAATGATTTAAGAAATGTAATGGCATTAACACCACCATCATATCCATCATTAATGATAGAATCTTCTAAATGTTCTAAGTGAGTATTTTTAGCCTCACTTAAATATTGTTTAAAACTTTGCATGTTTCTCCCACGTTATCCATATAATATATTATATCAAATTTAGTGCTATTTGTCAAGCACTGTTCCACTAACAAATACAATCTTTTTTATTACTATTTATACTAATATAATTTACCAAACGGCCCGAATGGGTAAACTTTACGACCTATCTTTTGACATAGAAAAATTAAGTCTGTCATGTATTCATCTATATTATCAACAGACTTAAAAGATGAGATTAAATGTAGATATGTTAATTGCATAAGTTTTGAATTAGCAATCCATGGAGATTGACCATCAAAGGCAATTTGAACATTTTTAATGAAGTCTTTAGGCATAATTTTAGTTTCAACAAGAACTTTTTTTGTACCAAAGTTTCTAAGCATTTCTTTGTACATTGTATCATATTTTTTTGATTGTTTAGCAAAGTCTTTACTTGTGGTTGGAAAAGTTTTAGCGTCATTCATAAACTTTGAATTGTAAGGTTTGCCAGCAGTTAGTTTTGCAACTAATGCCAAAGGTGCTTTACCTAGTCTAGCAGCCTCACCTTTTCCTGTACCTTCTATTTTTAAATTTGATAGTTTAGAAGTTGTATTACCTTTAACTTGAAATTTTGCAATTTCAACACCTCTCATTCCTAATGTTAATACAGAATCTTGCGTTGAAAAATTAGCAGTTTTTGTCTTACCGTAGGTACTTAAATCAAATTTTATTTTTAAAAGTTTATAATCAAAGTCACCTGTTTTTTTTTCTACTGCTTTAAAAAATTTATCATCAAGGTTTACTTCTTGGTATTTTGCCTGTTGTCCTGATATTAGTTTTAAAGAAAGACCTACAACCTTTCTTTGTTGATATAGCTTTCTCATTACAGAGTTTAGTTCTTCAATAGTTTGTGTGCCTTTAGGTCCATCTATCTCTTTAAGTATAATTTTTCTATTAACTTCTTTTTTATCTATTAACCATATATCAGCAGGATTATATGAATCTTTTTGTGATATGCCAAAATATTCTTTTATTGTTTTTACAAACCACATCATAAAGCCATCTGAACTATCTCTATCAAAAACAGTAAACTTAGCACTAGAAAATTCGTCTAAAATTTTCTTATGTTGTTTGTAAAATGTTTCAAACCAATTTTGTTCTGCTGTTTGTGAAAATGGAAGAGTATAATTAAATAATTGTTTTTTATCTTGTACAAATATTTCTTTTAGACCTTTTACGGTATCTTTATCTTTAACTATATCTTGTGCTGAATTAAAACGTTTGTTTTTTACAAACGATTGATTACAAATAAAAGCAGTTGCCTTTTCTTGCATGGCTGTGAATACAGCGTCTTGTACATTTATACCATTTAGTTTTGCCATACATATATTTATGCACGACTTCTACCTCTAGTTCTTGGTGGGGAGTTATACTTACTTTTACCATTATCTGATAGTTTTTCATTACCATTTCTTAAATCAAAAAATGGTGGAAGCCCAAACGTTCCAAATGTCTTATTTTTGTTTTGAAATTTAACAATATCTTTTACATCTTCTTCAAAAAAAGATTCTTTGAAAACAAGTTTACTAGGCATTTCTACGGCACGCCAGATAATCTTACCTTTTACTTTTACCATTTGTGCCTTATAATATATTGATGGTTTCTTTTTTATCATACTTTAAATCCTGAAAATTTGTCGTAAGGATCAACAGGTTGAGGACCAGATGGTGTGTCTATCTTCTCCTGTGATTCTTGGTTACTATCTACTATTTGTTGAGCATTGTTTTCTACATCATACAATCTCATTTTTGATCTATCAACACCAATGATAAAAGCACGATTAATAGCAGGATCATTGTAACGATTTTTTAGTTGTTTAACTTTCATTTGTCCTAATTCTTCAAGTTCTTCATTTGAGATTAGAGCAAACATAAAGTCAGCAGTTGCAGGTAGACCAAAACTTTCTGATGTATCTTCTAGTCCTACATCACTTGACATAAAACCAGTTCTAGTTGTTTGTGTAGCAGACACGATAGGAACACTGTATTGAACAGCAAGCCCTCTAAGTTCTTCAGCAATAGATTTAATCATTGTATATGAATTAATATTACCACCTTTAAATCTTGCACTTGTACATATATTCAAATAGTCTATGAATACAATATCTGGTTTAAAAGATTTCTTTAAAGACAGTTCATCAAATAGTGATTTAAAGTGACCACTATGAGCAGACGCAGTTGGATATTCTTTGATAATTAACTGACCATTTATCTTAGATTGCATTTTGTTGATCTTATTCTCATATAGGTCTCTTGGCATTTGATATAGATCATCAATAGTCACATCTAATAGGTTAGCGTCAATCCTCTCGGCTATTCTCTCCTCTGCCATTTCTAAAGTGATATATAAGACGTTTCTGCCTTGTGCTAACATTGAAGAAGCAACATGACACATAAACAACGACTTACCAACACCTGTTCCTGCAAGAGCAACATTTAAAGTCTTAGGTGGTAATCCACCTTTTGTAATACGATTGAAATAGTTTAAATCAAATCTTAGACGTTCTTCAACTTTGTGATAATAATCAAATCTAACATCTGGTTGTTTTAGATAATCATGTCCAATATTAGAATCAAAACTAACAGCAAGAGCTTCACTAAGAATGCTCGGAATCGCCTCTGGAGTATGTCGTTTATCTTTGCCATCTATAATCCTTATTCCTGATAGTACAGCATTATATACAGCACGATCTTTACAAAATTTTTCAGTTGTATCAATCAACCACTTTGAGTCAACTTCTTCATAAGTCAAAGTATTCAATAATGATTTTGCTTGATTATGTTCTTCTTCGGTGATTGTTTTTAAATTTGATAATTCAATACCGATCGCCTCTTTAGTAGGAAGATTGTTATATTTTCCTATAAAGGTATTTATGATATTAAACAAAGTAATTTCAACTCTATCTTTAAAGTATTCTTCTTTTAAAAAAGGAATTGCCTTTCTGGCAAATTCTTCATTATGAATAAGATTAGTTAAAATTGTTTGTTCAAATTTACTTGTTGAGTTGTAGCTGTCCATTTTTTAATTGTTCCTCTATTTCACTGACTAATATATCACCGATCAACGTTCTAAATTCCTCAGATTCGGTATCAACACCTTTAGGATTTTTCTTAACAATGTATTCAAACTTTAATGGTAATCTGTCTTGTTGATTTGCTTCAGAAGCAAACATAACCTTACCATAGGAGTAAATAACACCTTCATATTTTCCTTCGCTGATTTTGATACACGAATAATCGTCAACATCACGTTGAGCATAATGATACTTTTTCTTAGTCTTGTCCATATAGAAACTCTTTTTTAGCTACTTCATCAATCTGCTTAAGAATATCTTTAGTAAAAAACTTTTCAGGTTCGTTATTAATTGTCTTAGCATATTGTTTTGTACCATCTGGTAACTCAATTCTTGTTGAAACAGATTTAAATATTTCATGTTTCAATGCAAGTTCAAGCAACCCATAATACTTATCAAGGCCATCTTTATATGTTAATCTAACATCTATTAAAGCATTTTCTTTTGTTAACCTTGACTTGTAATTCTTACAGTGAATAATATTACCCACAACTTCTTTGCCATCTTTCTCTTTACGTTTTGAAAGATAAACAATATTAGAAGCAGCATACTTTAAACCAGAACCACCACCCATTTCTTTTTGTGGAAACATTGAACCGATAACATCATAAGTATGGTTTGTCATAATCATAGGAACTTTTGCTTTACCTAGTTTCAATGTTAATACTCTAAAGGCAGCCTTGACAATTTGTGATCTTGTCATGTCTCTAGTTTCTTTACCTTGTGCTGTGTCTTCCATTTCTTTTGTTGTAGATAGCATACCTAAACTATCTAATACAAACATTAAAGGTTTTCTTTTAGAAGCATCCTGTTCTAAATATTTGTCTATAACCTTTATTGATTGATGTCTAAATTCTTGTACTGTTGCAACTGGCACAACTACCATTCTTTTACTATCTATACCACGAGCCTCAACTAATTCTTTTGTTAATGCACTTTCTGACTCAAAATAAATTACACCTGCGTCTTTGTTTTTATCTAAAAATGCCTTACAAATACCTAATGCAAAGAATGTTTTACCTGTAGCAGCTTCACCTGCGATTGCTGTAATCTTATTTGCTGGCATACCACCGTATATAGAACCTGATAATAAAGCATTTAAAGCATGGGATCCTGTATCAATAAAACTATCTACATCACCTGCTTCAATACCCTCACTAATAAGTGTAGCGTATTCATTACCTGTTTCTTTTATTATATCTTTTAAAAAATCACTCATATTGTTCTCCTATTATAACAAACCATTTTATACTATTAGTATAACACATTTTCTTTACTTTGTCAATATCCTTTGAATTAAAATTATATCGTTCAAAGGGTTTTCCATTTTTATATATCAGCAGTATCATTGAATATGTTTCCTGTGACACTTTTGCCTGATCGCACTTTTACTTTTGCCTTTTTATTCTTTACAGGTGCCTTTTCCCATTCAAATCTCAACTTAGGGTCATTTGGAATCCAGTCTTTAGGTGTTTCTTCTAAATCATCACTTGAAACAGTTGCCCATATACTATCAAAAAACTCATCTGCGTCAACTCTACCTAAAGGACCATACATTTTACCATCAACTCTATTCAATCTTTTTTGCAATAGTTCTCTATTGTATTCTAAAAGTCTTTGGTAATCCCAATATTCTTTTTTATCTTCGTAATCTATTTTTGTTATTGACATACTCATATTTATTAAAACAAGGTTGCCTTTCTACTGTGTCTAAAGTAATCTAATTTTTCTTTTGAAAAACACCAAACATTCTCAATAAAAGTACGATTCATAAATTCTGCTTTTGCTTCTTCACTTTCAAATAATTTATCTGATTTAGGCCGTTGCATTATTCTCATACCTATTTGTCCTACAAAGTTATCTTTTAAACTATCAACTAGTTCATCACAACTGAAATATCTTTTACCTTTAATTGTTGGGTCCATAATGTTTACAAACATATGTTTTGATCTCTCAAAACTTTTTTGTGCAACTGGTAAATAAAAGTCATCACGCCATTTAGCATATTCATCAAATTTAAACCATGATTGGTTTTCTTCTTTTTCACCACCTTCATTATATCTTTCAGTTGAAAAATAAGGTGGACTTGTAAAGGCACAATCAATATCTTTTATTTCATCCCATGGCAAATCTTCAGCACCACAGTTATAGATTGTAACTTTCTTTTGTTTATCTTCAGGTAAAAAACTATTGTAAACTTCTATCTGTTTCATGTATAGTTTATAAGTGTTAGGATTAGGATCACAACCAATATATTCTTCAGCGTCACTAGTAAAGAACCCAGCAAGTCTGTCACCCCAACCACATGAAGTATCTAATACTCTTTTTGCGTCTGTCATTTGATATATTGCTTTTGCAACATTAGGTTTAAATTGTGTTGCAATATAAGTTCCTAATCTAAAGGCACTCATATAACTTGCCTCTGATAACTGACCACCTCTTAGTTCTTGTTTACCATCTATCATAACAGGTTTCATATTATTGATACCACGCCATATAGGTCCTAAACATCGCCATATATCTTTTGCTGTTCCTTTATACCATACATCTAAAGGTCCTTTGAAACTGTAACTTGAACAGTTTAATCTTAACTCTTGGTGAAAATGATTTGAAACATCATTGTAAATAGATGGTGCGTCTATAACACCTAGACCATGATCTTTAAAGTTATATTTTAAATCATCGTATTTTTCTTTAACACTTTTTTCTAATTGTTCTAATGGTTTAATATATTCCCAAACATCTTGTTTTTGTAAACTCTTAAATGATTGTCTCATTATGTCATATGAGATTTGTTTTAAAGGATATACAGGCCTAACAACAGAAATATATTCTGCTAGGTCTTCTCTAAATTTTTCTTTGCCAATGCTGTTTGTTATACGTTCAAACATAAGTTGATCCATTATAGGTAACTTGTTTTCATTTGCGTATTTTTTCAAATAATCCATACTCTATTATATCACTTTATTTAAATTTGTCAAGCTGATTGCCCCATGCGTCCCAACCAGGTTTTTGTGTTCTAGCAAACATTTCAATATAAGGTCCTTCTAGTAAATTCTCTATATGGTTGTACATTATATCTGGTTTTCTGCTATGTTCTCTACGTTGTTCTACGACTAGTTGTGGCACAGACTTACTTAGTCTTTTAGGTTTACCTTTTGTGGCAAGTAAACACATTTCTGGATTGCCTCTAGTCCAATATCCTAATCCTGTAAAGAAACCTGGTTTAGTTTTATTTGTTTTTGCCCATGTAAATGCAACAGTTTTATATTTAAATCCCCATGCGTTTATTACTTCAAATGCTTTATCTAATAAAGGATCAATAACCCACATCAATAAAACTGAATCATCATTTGCAATCTTATTTACTGGCAAATCTTTTATGTCCTGTAATGACATAACATTATAATGATTTTCAGGACTTCTATCTTTACCCTTATCAGAATAAGTTTTAAACGACCATGGTGGGTCAGCATATATTACGTTATATTTTTTATCGATATCCATATTGTCAATATTATAATTAAAAATACTTTAGTATCTATTCTTGTCATTGCAAGCCTTTCACCCCAATGAAAAAATAACCAGATACTCATATAAAATAGCATTAATAGTATTATGGCATTTGTCATCCGAAAAATGCCTCCAGAGTTGCTTCTTCTTCAAGTTTCCAGTTGATAGCATTTAAGATAAACTTCAACGGATCAGAAAATGTTTTTTCAAATTGAACATCATAATCCACATACTTATGTAAATTAAACTCTTTTGGTATCTTAGTTGAAAATGCAACCACAGTATCTTTTACAGGATTAGGTAACTTCAACATTAAGAATTTTATTTTTTCACCATCTTTAATTAATGGATATTTAGATTCTAGTTTTTTAGTTTTTAGATAATGATTATATATTAAAGAACCTTTTACATGTATCGGTGTGCCTTTTATATACAGATTTGAAGAATCGAAATACTTGTCAATATTATTACATGATCTAGGAAAGGCAACCTCTTCAGGTTTTAAATTAAAGAAATCTTTTTTAAAGTCTGCAACAAACTTAATCAAATCATCTTGCGTTGAGTTCATAATAATTTTAATTGCGTCTTTAATTTTACCTCGGCAAACTTCTGGAGTTGACGACTTAACTGCCTCAACACCCATAATCTTTAACTTAGGTGTTTCAAATCTAATACCTTCTTCATCAAATACGTTCATCATGTAACGTTTTTTAGCAACCCATATACCTTTGTTTGCAATTGCCTCTCGTTTCATAATCATTTTTTGATCATACGCATTAATATATTCGGCAAGTTTTTCATAACTCTTATCAATTACTTTTTGTATTTTTTCTTCAGCGGCCTTGTTAATGAAATCTACAACTTGATCAATTGATTTATCTTTACAAACTTTTTCAACTAACTTATCTAGTTTTAAATAGATAGAATCTGTATCAGAAGCAACAACATAATTTACATTGGTTGTTTGTAATATCTTATTCATAAATGCATTTACATCACGTTCTACCCAACGAATTGCTAACTGACCACCAAGTGTGATTGCCTCTGCCTGTTTAACATCAAAGTATCTAAAGTATTGATTACCAATGGCACCATAAGCAGAGTTTAGAGAAATCTTTTTTGCCATTTGAATATTATTACATCTTGCAATCTCATTTGAATAGATAGGATCCTTTGTCTTTTGAAATTCTTTTTTTGCTTCGATCATTTTCTTTTTATAAACAACACGATCGGTATACATCTTTTCCATTAGTTCAGGTAAGAAACCTTGTTTATCTTTTTTAAACATGGCACCGTTTGGTGCAATAGTAACATCTTTATCTTTTGCAAAGTTAAGATTTAGTTTTTCTGCTAAAAAGTTTTCTACACCTACTGCTCTAGGTTCTACACCAGCAAACATTTCAGGACTAATATTATATTCCATAATCAAGTGTGGATATAGTGAGTTCAAATCAAATGAACAAATCCATTCATGCAATCCTGGTTGTGGGTCTTTTACATACGCACCTTCATATTGAGTTGACTTCTCATGGTCTTCTCTTGGTGGTATAACTATATTCTTTTTTCTTAGATGATTATAGATTAATGTATCCCAACATCTTACTTGCGAATACACATCGTTATAGTTTACTTTGTAATCGTATGCCATAGTTAAACATAACTCAATCAAACGCATTTTATCTTCTAGTTTATCAACTAGTTCAACGTCTTGGATATTATATTCTACAAACTTTTGATAATCTTTTGTATAAAACTCTTTAAATGTATCGTAAGGATTTTCTAATTTCTGTTCACCTAGTTCTACTTTACCGATGTAATCTAGTTTATAAGACTCTTGCCTTACATAGGTAAATTTTCTATACAGTTCAAAGTAATCTAATATAGAAACACCTAATATATTCCAATACTGTTTATTGTTTTGACCCATTTGAACACGATCAGCATTAACATAATTCCAAGGTGACATTTTGTTAATAGTATCATTATCAAAAAGGTATCTCATTCTATTCATCAAATATGGCATGTCAAAAAATCTAACATTCCAACCAGTCAATATATCAGGATGATTTTTACACCAGAATTTTAAAAACTCTAGTAATAAATGTTTTTCATTTTGACATTTGATATAAGTTACATTTGATTTTTTAGCAATGAAATCGCCAGTTCCCCATGTCAATATTTGTTTGTTACTATGATTTTTTACAGTAATACAAATAATAGTTTCTTTTGCAGTATCAGGATCGGGAAAGCCGTTCTCACACTCGGTTTCTATATCAAGTGTAAATATCTTAATATAATCTTTGTTCCACCTTATGTCGTCTTTATATTCGTCAGCAATATATTGATATTGATAACGATTCATTCCATAGATTTTATATTCAGGAATAGATTTATACTGATCGTAAAAATGCTTTGCCTTTGAAATGGAATCAAATCTCTTAGGTGCCAATTGTATATTGTCTAATGACTTGTATGCCGTTTGTGTTTTACTAGGCATAAACAAAGTTGGTCTATAATTGATTCTACTTAGATACGACTCTCCGTTGGCAACACCTCTTATAAGAAGTTTGCCTTTGTGTTCTAAAACACTTGTATAGAAAGAGCTCGCTAGATTCATATTATATTATAACACAGAAATGTAAAAAAGTCAACTAGGTAATAATTGATTTTTTAGGTGTTACAATTGCACCAGTATTTTTTTGATATGCTTCGATTATGTTTTCTGATGGATTTGAATCACAAATAATATTTACTTTTTTAATCTTTACTATTTCATCTTTTGAATATGGCAAGTAAGAATGAAATCCTATTTGCATAGGTTGTCCTGGTTGCCCTTGCATTGGAATCAATACATAAGGTTTCTTTATGTGTTCAAACAAATCTGTTTCTTCTTCAAACGTTCCTATCACGTCCTCACCTGTTGTGAGTCTATATAATTTAATCATAATATCCTTTATTCAGTTGTTTCGTCTTTATTTATTTTCTTACCGATGTTATATTTCGCCTGTAAGTTCCATTCGTTCTTCTCTTTAAAAGCAATTATCTTTATTTGAGATAATGGTGCTTTGTTTTCTGCTTCGTTAGGTTTAACGATAGAGATCAAATTCCAATCTTGTAATAAAATTGATATTGTATTTCTTCTTTGTATATCGTTTTCAGCTAGTGTTGCTTGTTTACCGTCTAAAGCAAATAACTCTTTGAAATGAACTATGTAATACTTTCCTTGTTTGTGTAGTATATGACAACTTTGAAATAAAGTTTTATCTTTACGACTTGCCACACCTATTCTGGAAAGTGTCTCTCTTACTTTTAGAAAATCATCGGGTTGTTTAAGGGTAACCTCTAACATACTGTCAGGTGACCATTTAAGTCCTTCACTCATTTTCTTCTCCCACCCTTATCAAGTTTTTCTTTGATAAGTTTCAATTGTTTATTATCAAGTATGTCTAAGGCCTGTTTAGCTTTGATGTTACTGTAACCATAATATTCTTTTACATACTCTAAGTTTTTAGATTTAGAAGTAGATAACCACTTACCACCAAATCTTTTTCTCTTACGAATACTATTTAGTAAAAAATGGAATTGCAACCTTTTAGGGAGGCCATGTCTTTGATTCATTTCATTTGCCATCATTATTGTATCAACGTGTTGTGATAAACAACGATTAATAATAAATGGGGCAAACTTCTTTTCCCATACTATATCATCACCATCAAGTAAGTTTATCTTAGACCAATTGATGGCATTTAAGTAATCACCTAATTTATATTCAATCATTATTAACGTTTTTCGTGTTTTTTATGTCCTTTGTGTGAACCCATATAGTAATCGCCTGGTTCATAATCCCAAACTTTACCATGATGACCTCTCACGTCAGCCCAAAACATTCTACATCTTACAATGAGTTTTCTCAAAAATGTTCTTCGTGCCATTATACTATTCCACTCCAATCTTCGTCTTCTTTTGTTTTTCTTTTGAAAGAGCCTTTGCCCCTTTTAGGTTTTACGACTCTTTGTTTATATTTAGTTTGTCTCAATTCAGAAGCGACTGGATTGTGTTTTTTCTTAGTAGTCATTTTGAGTTTTATTTGAACTTACATTCGGCCATAATTTGAGTTAAACATGCGACCATATTGATCTCATGGTCTGCCACAAAAGCAGATTTGTATTGATAGTCAGCAATTGTTAATACAGCAGCTGGCACCGATTGTGGATGAAGTGACTTATAAAGAATATCATAGATAGCCGTAAATAAAGAAGACGGATCCTGATCTAAGTTTTGTATAACCCATTTTCTCATATCAGTAAATCGTTTTTCTTTTAACAACTTCACTAACTCTTTATTGTTTATATCAGACAATGATACAAGTATGCCACTATCAATCTTACCTCTTACAGAATATCTTTGTAATTCATTGATTGTTCTTCTAAAGTCTGGATAGTGTCTTTGTATTAACTCAGCAAGTACCTTTTTATCATACTCGATACTTTCATCATCAAGGACAGTACCAAGTCTTTTAAGAAATGCCTGTGCTGTTTTTACTTTTTGACCATTTGTAATACGAAAATCAATAACTGTGCAACGACTATGTAACGCAGGTATGATTTTGTTTTTAAAGTTACAAGTAAAAATAAATCTACAATTCTTATGAAACGATTCCATAAAGTTTCTTAATGCAGGTTGAACTGAGTCAGGATTCATATAATCTGCCTCATCAACTATAACAACTTTATGATTTTTGGTATCGTCTAAAGATACTGTGGACGCAAAGTTTTTAATTGTTGTTCTTAAAGTATCAATATGCCTACCTTCATCTGAACCATTGATTATGATATAATCACAACCTAATTCTTCACATAAGGCACGAGCAACTGTTGTCTTGCCCGTACCCGCTGTGCCTGAAAGGAGAAGATTTGGTAATTCTTTATTGTCTAAGAACTTTGTAAAGGTATTTTTTAAGTCCTCACTTAAAATACAATCCGATATTTTCTTCGGCCTATACTTTTCCACCCATAGGAAATCTGACATTTAGACCTCCTTAAAATGTTGAGTCTGCTTCTAAAGCAATCCAATATTGGACTTTTACCTTCTTGTTTATGAAATGTGCGATCTTAGCCTTTGATAGTGCTACATCATATTCACCAGGAATAATTTTCATATTCTCTGCCTTAACGTAAGCAGTAAAGTCAACATCTGTTTCACCAACTGTAATTGATGATTCGTTAGAGTTATTGTTTTTCTTATCTAACGCAACTAGTTTGATTTTACCTTTTTCACCTATAAATGCAATATCAGGTAGACTTAGATTAGTATATAATCTTTTTACAGATTCATAATCACTATCTTTTAAAGTGAAAGAAACTGTTTGATCTGGCATGTTAATTTCTTTTTGTGGTGTAACCAAAGTTGATTTATCAGCAAATGCATATCTAGCTGATAGAGAAGTACCCTCATCATTTATTTTTAGATTAGCAGCGCCGTTAAATTTAAGAACTGGTTTTTTAAATGAGTCGATTGCTCTTAGAAATTCTGGCAAATCATATACGCCAAATTCTTGTTCGAACTCTTCCTCAACATCTGCCTTTGCCATGATGTTTTTCATAGTTGACATTGTTGAAATACTTTTACCTGGTTTGAAAAGTATATTGTTATTAATATCTGAAAAGTTTTTTAAGATACTAACTGTATTATTACTTATTTTCATTATTTATTTTCTCCTTCATTATTTAATAATAGTACAATGTAATGAATTGCCTTAAGCAAGTCTTTACGATTTTTACCATTTTTTTTGCCATAACGACTAAGATATTTTATAGCGTTACCTAAACAAAAATCACTTTTAATTCCAATAGACTTTAATAAATCTAGTGTCTGAATACCCTCTTTACCAGAGGAGTAATGTTGACCGTATGTTGATTTAATATAGTCTTGGACTTCTTTTAAAATTTTATCTTCACTGAATTTCATAATATTATTATATCACTAAATTGCATTTGAGTCAACAGCCATTGATTGTAAATATTTCAATACATTCTCTGGCGAAGATACGCTATATGGATCTCCATCATTGTTATCAACCTTACCAGGTTCCTCAAACATAACTTCAACGGTACCATCATTTATAATTGCAGCGTAACGCCATGATCTCATACCATAACCACAATCAGTTTTTTCTACAAGCATATCTACTTGATCTGTAAAGTCACCATTACCATCAGGTATCACTTTAACTTTTTCTAATTTTTGATTAGCAGCCCAAGCGTTCATCACATAAGAATCATTTATTGATAAACAATAAATTTCATCTATACCATGTTGTTTAAATACGTCATGTAATTTTTCGTAACCAGGTAGTTGTTGATTTGAACATGTTGGAGTAAATGCACCGGGTAGAGCAAATAATATTACTCTCTTACCTTTGAAGTAGTCATCTGTACTGACATTCTTCCATTCACCTAATGATCTAGTTCTAAAACTAATATCAGGTATTCTATCACCTTGTTTCATAATTTATTTCTCCTATTTAATAATCTAATTATACACTAAAATTTTAGTTTTGTCAATAACTCAACATCGTTTTTAGAGCGGCCAAATGGCCGCCCTATCTAGGTTTTTATTTGATATTAATAGTTTTTAGTTTTTTAGCATCTGGAATAATCTTCTCCATAGACACTTTCAATAGGCCGTCTTTTAACTCGGCACCTTTAACTTCAACATCATCAGCGATAGTGAATGATCTTTTAAAGTATCTTTTTGAAATACCTTTATGAATCATTGCCTGATCTTTTGGTTTATCAACACCCACTGAATCGTCAACAACAGATTTAACTTTTGATTCGATAGTTAATATATTGTTCTCACTAGTGATCTCAATATCTTTTTTATTGAAACCTGCAAGAGCGATCTCAATATCAAATTTATGAGTTCCTGTCTTAACTAGATTGTATGGTGGATAATTAACCGTAGGGTGGTCAAACATAGATTCGAAATGATCGAACATGTCGTCAAATCCTACTGATAATGGTCTTAATTGATTGAAAATAGATAGTGCTTTTGTATTGGTCATATAACCTCCTTTTGTTAAGCAAAGTTTATTTTCTGAACCCTATAAGGCGTTCATATATTATATAATGATTATTTATATAATTTCAAGCGCCAGTTTCGTTTTTTCACGGAGTTAAACTGGCAAACATCACCGATTTATATGGGTTGTTTGTCAACCCTACTTATAGAAATTCACTAGGCTGAGGATCCCTACCAGTTCCCT
>ERZ891134.851-NODE-851-length-23039-cov-16.201183_pt1 | contig 23039 bp, 17 predicted proteins | sample MGYA00520888_ERZ891134 | MGnify/ENA primary metagenome ERZ891134 (study PRJEB32303, sample SAMEA104408692) | aquatic metagenome | biome: Brackish water; feature: Coastal; material: water | place: Baltic Sea | collected 2014-10-23 | depth 10 m ... | reverse complement strand
TGCCCCCATGGTCTGGGTGGTCTTTGCGGGATCTTCCCTGCGAAGCATGTGCTTAAGTGACGATACTATTTCGTTGCTTGCTATTCGCTAGTTGCCAGGTGTTCACTAACAAGTGGCACTAAGCACTAGTCTTGTTTCTCGAACTTACCGAGTGCACCGAGTTTTGCATTGAGAGAGTCGGGGCGCTTTTTTGTTAAGGCGCTTCCCGCTGCTCTCTACAATTAGCTTTACGCAGATAGCTTTGCGCGGCCTTTAGCACGGCGACGGTTGATAACAGCGCGTCCACCTTTAGTTGCCATACGAGCCCGGAATCCGTGTGTACGTGCGCGCTTGATAACGCTTGGTTGGAATGTTCTTTTCATGACTTACACCTAAATAATTAGTGGCGTCTGAGCTACGTCGATAAGTGGCGACGTGGCGCGAGCCGAGTAAACAAACAAGGCAACAAGATTGTCGTTGTTCGAATTCTTTTTCTGTTTTGCGTGGCGCTTACCTTACGGTTAGGTTAAACGCGCAGACCTTGCCCTAAAACAGAGGGACGCGAATAGTAGAGCCTTTGAGGCTAAGATGCAATGGCTTGTTTCGCAAAAAAGCCCCTGATTCAGGGCACCTACGATAGAAGCCTCTTTCACTTCCTCTTTTGAAGCGACTTGCCGAGGCTAGTTTTTGTGGGCGATGGTGACCCGAGCGTGTATGACCGCGCTAAACCAGAGCTTAATAACAGGTTATCCACAGGTAACTTACCCACAAGGGCACAGCGAGTTGTGTGTAGTTTTTGCGCTCCCCTGCATCTCGGTTTCGCTAATTCTCGCAACTTATTGTTTAATAGACCTATTTTATAGGTATCGGCCTGTGGGCAATATTTTCTTAGCGGTGGATAACTCTTTTGTGAGCCGCTACACTTGCTGATCATAAAAACAACGAAGTCGCGCTACGTGCGTTGACTAAAAAGCTAGTGCTATTAACTGGGGCTTTTAATAGTGTCATCAGATATTTTCGACAGGGTGTCTCGCGCTCAGCAAACGCTACCGACAGATCGAACGAATCGATCGCCAAATGCTGCTATGAATGATCGTAGGATAAGCAGCCATAGTGCTGTTACCGAACACTTACCACCTTCTTTACCAGACGCCGGCGCTATCTGGCAGGACTGTCTCGAAACCTTGCGTCACGATCTACCGGCTCAGGCTTACAATACTTGGCTGCGGCCTTTACGTCCTTCTGTGTCTGAGCAACGAGACCGCGAGGGAACGAGATTTCTCTCTTTCCTTCTGATAGCGCCCAACCGCTTTATTCAAGACTGGGTCAAGGCCAAGCTACTGAGTCACATTGACGACGTGTTTGCATCAGTGACAACCAGTCAAGGTTACGACCTCGCGGGTCCTAGCGTTGTTGTTGCGACAGCGGGGGCGGTTAACGCCGTGGCGGCGCCCGAGAGTCCGCCCGAGAGTCTGCACAATCGAGAAACGCCACGCGGCCAACAAACTCAGTCTTTTCCCACAACCGGGGCTTACTCCGAGTCTCGAGAACACAAACTAGAATCTGTACTTGATAACAGAATCAGCTTAAGCGCTGACAGTGAAGATTCACTTTCACCTCATCAGGCCAGCCCGATTTTGACGTCTACAACCCCTTCACGAGGGTTTGATAGGAGACCTGGTACGGCGATGTCGGGCGTCGATACTATTATCGAAGGCAAGCTTAGCCATCAAGGCGCGCTCAATCGAGAGAACACGTTTGATAATTTTGTTGAAGGTAAGTCTAATCAGCTAGCGCGTGCAGCTGCGATGCAGGTCGCCGAGAATCCTGGCTTCGCTTACAACCCCCTCTTTATCTATGGTGGTGTGGGATTAGGTAAGACTCACTTAATGCATGCTATAGGCAACTACTTAAAAGCTAAAAAGCCCAATGCGAAGGTCGTTTATCTTCATTCGGAAACTTTTGTGGCTACGATGGTGACCGCGCTGCAACTTAATTCTATTAATGAGTTTAAGCGTTTCTACCGGTCGGTCGATGCGTTGCTCATCGACGATATTCAGTTTTTTGCGGGAAAAGAGCGTTCACAGGAAGAGTTTTTTCATACGTTTAATGCGCTTCTCGAAGGTGGCCAACAGATTATTCTGACCAGCGATCGCTACCACAAAGAAATAAACGGGCTTGAGGAGCGCCTCAAATCTCGCTTTGGATGGGGCCTTACCGTGGCGGTGGAGCCGCCTGAACTTGAGACGCGGGCGGCGATATTGATGAATAAGGCGGCGCTTGTTAACGTCGCGCTGCCTAACGACGCGGCGATGTTTATTGCACAACGGCTTCGCTCTAATGTGCGGGAACTCGAAGGCGCACTCAAGCGCGTAATCGCGCATGCCAGTTTTAAGGGCGAGGCGATCAATGTTGAGCTGATAAAAGAGGCGCTTCGCGACTTGTTTGCGCTTCAGGATAAGCTCGTAACGATCGATAATATTCAGCGAACGGTGGCCGAGTACTCGAAAATTAAAATGTCGGACATGCTCTCGAAACGCCGTAATCGTTCGGTTGCGCGGCCGAGGCAGGTCGCTATGTGCCTTGCAAAAGAGCTTACGAACCATAGCCTCCCTGAAATAGGCGACGCGTTCGGTGGACGTGATCATACGACTGTCATGCATGCGTGCAAGCAGATCGCAAAGCTAAGGCAAAGCTCGATCGATATAGAAGAAGATTACAATAACTTGCTCAGGCTCCTGTCGAGCTAGTCCCGGTTAGGCCGGTAACCCCGGCAGTAGATCTCCACAAACAGTAACGGGCGTGCCCAGCGGGAGCGCGCCGAACAAGGAAAAGTAGACATGCATTTTGTTATTTCTCGAGAAGCTTTGTTAAAGCCGTTGCAATTGGTCAGCGGTGTCGTCGAGCGTCGACAAACGTTACCAGTGCTTTCGAATGTGCTTTTGGTATTGAATAACGACGAGCTGTCATTAACTGGGACGGATTTGGAGGTTGAGCTGGTTGGTCGCACGCGCGTCGCGACTGCACATACTCACGGTGCGGTAACGGTTCCCGCACGCAAACTTCTCGACATTTGTAAGTCGCTTTCTGACGATGCAATGGTAGAAGTGTCGCTCGACGAGAAAAAGCTTTTAGTCAAATCTGGGCGCAGTCGCTTCACTTTGGTAACGCTTCCTTCGTCGGAATTTCCTAATGTCGAAGAAGAACCCGACACATTCTCCCTTACCTTGCCACAGAAAAAGCTCGGCGAGCTCATCGATAGCACCAGTTTTGCTATGGCGCAGCAGGACGTACGCTACTATTTAAATGGAATGCTGTTTGAGGTGTCGCCTGATTATTTACGCGTAGTCTCAACTGATGGGCATCGCCTAGCAATGGAGACGCTTGAATCTAAGAACGACATAGCCTCGGTTCAGCAGCTCATCCTTCCTCGAAAAGGGGTGATGGAGTTAGCTCGGCTTCTCGAAGACGAGGGTGACATCACCTTGGTGTTCGGTCAGAACCATATACGCGCTGCGGTTGCTGACTTTACCTTCACCTCAAAGCTTGTCGACGGTAAGTTCCCTGATTATAACCGTGTGCTTCCGAAGGGCGGTAACAAGGTGATTTTGGGTGATTGTCAGGCGCTCAAGCAAGGGTTTAGTCGTGCGTCGATTCTTTCTAATGAAAAGTACCGCGGCGTAAGAGTGGTTCTTACAAACGGCGAACTGCGGATTTTTGCTAACAATCCTGAGCAAGAAGAGGCCGAAGAAGTTGTTGCGGTGGATTATCAGGGTGACGAGCTCGAAATGGGCTTTAACGTAAGCTATCTGATTGACGTACTCTCTACCCTGCGCAGTCGCCAGGCGAAGATAACCCTGCTCGACGCGAATAACAGCGCGCTCATCGAGTCGGGTGATGAGAGCAATGCGATGTATGTTGTTATGCCTATGAGGCTGTAACGATAGACGGCAGAGTTAACGTCATGTCAGCTGTCCCCTCTCCCTTCTCGCTTATGCGTTCCCGAGTAAGGCTATGAGTCGAGTAGAAAAGCTCACGGTGACAGGACTTAGGAATTTAGTCGATGTAGCTATCGATGTGTCTCCGCGACTAAATATATTCCACGGAGAGAATGGCTCGGGTAAAACCAGCCTGCTTGAGGGTATCCACCTGCTGTCTTCGGGTCGGTCTTTTCGCAGCGCTAAGCTGGATCCCTTGATTACTCATGGCAAGGATGAAGCGGTTATTTTTTCTCAGCTCACCGATGGCCTTCGTATAGGGTTGAGTAAATCTCGGCGTCGCAGGCATTTGCTTCGCCTTCAGGATGAGACGCAGAAAAACTGGGAGTCTGTAGCTCGCTCCCTCCCCCTACAGATAATCGATTCCACGGCGTTTCAACTTCTTGAAGGCGGGCCTAAGGCGCGTCGGCGCTTTCTCGATTGGGGAGTGTTCCACGTGGAACATAGTTTTCTCACCGCATGGCGCGACTCGAGAAAGTGCCTCGCTAATCGCAATGCGCTTTTGAAAGCAACTCGCCTAGATAGACCCCAACTCGAGGCTTGGGATCAGGAGTTTGTCGTGGCATCAGTTAAGGTCGATGCCCAGCGTGGCGCCTATTTGGATAGATTTCTCCCTGTGTTTAAAGAGGTTTACGCTCAGCTCGAAGGGTCTCACGTTGACTCGTTGGAGATCAGGTACGATCGTGGGTGGGCCGAGGGCGCCAACCTTGACGCAGAGCTTGTTCGCACTCTGGAGGTCGATCGACGCTATGGTTCGACGCAGTTGGGTCCTCAGCGCGCAGACATACTCCTGCTGCTTGACCGTACCCCTGCGGTTGAGGTGCTCTCGAGGGGCCAACAGAAGATTCTTGTAAGTGCCTTGAAAATCGCGCAGGGAAGGCTTTTGTCCGAAAGCCTGGGCGTTGAGTGTCTCTATTTAATCGATGACCTACCCTCTGAATTAGATCCCGAAAACCGGGCTCGAGTGTTCTCAACCCTGTTGTCCTTAGACTCGCAGCTTTTCGTCACCTGTGTCGAACTCGAAAGCCTCGCCCTTGCGTCCGAAGGGTCTCTTTTTGCCGCACTCGACCCGAGCGAAATCGCGCAGTTCCACGTGGAACATGGTAGAATAACGGCTTGATTTTCAACCCAATTGTCCGATAACACTAGTATCAAGTAACACCCTGGGGCTACCCCTGGAGACCAAGAATGACCGACGAAACCAACAGTGTTGCTAGCACAGCAAACAACAGCGACTATAACTCCGATAGTATCAAGGTTCTCAAGGGCTTAGATGCGGTGCGCAAGCGCCCTGGTATGTATATCGGCGACACCGATGACGGCACGGGTCTGCATCATATGGTGTTCGAGCTTGTGGACAACTCTATCGATGAGGCGCTTGCGGGGCACTGTGATGAGATTCGCGTGGTTATCCATGTGGGCGAGACTATCAGCGTATCGGATAACGGCCGTGGCATACCTACCGAAATGCACAGCGAAGGGGTTTCTGCGGCGGAAGTGATTATGACGGTGCTGCACGCCGGCGGAAAATTTGACGACAACAGCTACAAGGTTTCCGGCGGATTGCACGGTGTTGGCGTATCGGTTGTTAATGCCCTCTCCGAAGAGCTTAAGCTGACTATTCGCCGCGACGGCAAACTCTGGGAGCAACTCTATAAGCACGGCGTGCCTCAAGCACCCCTAGCGGTTGTCGGCGAGACCAGCACAACGGGCACGGAATGCCATTTCAAGCCCTCAGACCTGACCTTTAGCAGCGTCGAGTTTCACTACGATATTCTCGCCAAAAAACTCCGCGAACTGGCCTTTCTCAACGCGGGCGTATCGATCCGCTTGATTGACGAGCGAAGCGCTAAAGAAGAACATTTTAAATACGAAGGCGGCGTTCAGGCGTTTGTCGAATACTTAAATAAGAACAAAGCTGCGGTAAACAAGATTTTCCATTTCGCCCATGAGCGCCCCGAAGACGGTATTACTGTTGAGGTTGCCCTGCAGTGGAATGATTCTTATGTAGAAAACATCTTTCCCTACACCAACAATATTCCCCAGAAAGATGGTGGCACGCATCTCGCGGGTTTCCGTGCCGCGCTAACGCGAGTCCTCAAAGGCTATATTGATAAAGAGCTTGCTGCTAAAAAAGGCAAAGAGGTAGCGACATCCGGTGATGATGCGCGTGAAGGACTCACCGCAATTATCTCGGTTAAAGTGCCAGACCCTAAATTCTCTTCGCAAACCAAAGATAAGCTTGTCTCTTCAGAGGTTAAAACCGTCGTTGAGCAAGAGATGGCTGCCAAATTTAGCGACTATCTCCTAGAAAATCCCCACGATGCGAAGCTAATTGTCGGTAAAATGCTCGATGCCGCACGTGCGCGCGAAGCTGCCCGTAAAGCCCGCGAGATGACCAGACGAAAAGGCGCTCTCGATATCGCTGGCCTGCCGGGCAAGCTCGCAGACTGCCAAGAAAAAGACCCGTCACTCTCTGAAATCTACATAGTGGAGGGAGATTCTGCGGGAGGGTCGGCAAAGCAAGGCCGCAACCGCAAGAATCAGGCTATCCTGCCGCTTAAAGGCAAGATTCTTAATGTTGAGAAGGCGCGCTTCGACAAAATGCTCGGTTCCGCTGAGATTGGCACCTTAATCAAGGCGCTCGGTTGCGGAATCGGTAAAGACGAATTTCAGCCCGAAAAACTCCGCTACCACAGCATTATTATCATGACCGACGCCGACGTTGACGGCTCGCACATCCGCACGCTACTGCTCACTTTCTTTTTCCGCCAAATGCGTGAATTAGTCGACGGCGGTCATATTTTTATCGCTCAGCCCCCGCTGTATAAAATCCGCAAGGGTAAGCAGGAGCAATATCTCAAAGACGAAGCAGAGTTGGCTGGGTACCAGACCCAAGTGGCACTCGAGGGTGCAAGCCTACATGTTAACGCCGAGGCGCCGGGTATTGCTGAAGACGCGCTCGAGTCACTCGTTAAGAGCTATAACGATGCCTATGCGATCATTAGTCGACTCGCACGGCTTTATCCGACCGAAGTGCTAGAAGCGATGATTTTTTCGCCTACTCTGGCGGTAGAAGATTTGCAGAGCGAAGCCTCGGCTAACACGTGGTTAGACTTGGTGCGTTCAAAGCTGGCAGAGCTCCACGCCGGAGCAAGTGCTAACTTAACCCTCGTCATCAAACACGATACCGAGCGTAATGTTTATCTGCCAGAGGTTCGGTTAAGCCTACATGGGCTCGAACGAAGCTACAGCTTCAGCCTCGACTTCTTTAAGTCGGGTGAGTATCGCGCACTCGCAGGTCTTGGCGCGACCCTGGACGGGTTGATCGAAGAAGGGGCGTACGCCAAGCGTGGAGAGAAGACGCATCCGATTAAGAACTTCGCTGAAGCAATCGAATGGCTCACGCAAGATGCAATGAAGGGTCACTATCTGCAGCGGTATAAGGGATTGGGTGAAATGAACCCAGACCAGCTTTGGGATACGACTATGAATCCAGAGACCCGCCGTATGCTTCAGGTAACCATTGATGACGCGATTAACGCAGACCAATTGTTTAATACCCTGATGGGTGATCAGGTCGACCCAAGACGAGAGTTCATCGAGCAGAACGCAATGGCTGCCGAAAATCTGGATATCTAGAGGTGAGGGCGAGACTGGCTTGCTTGCTGTAATAGCCGAGCCCCGGTCAGACTTGCCCGCAAAGCGACTCTACGGCCGCGGCTAAGTCATCGAAAATCGATAGGTCTGTGGTGACGAGTAGGTTCGGTTCGCTAAGCAGTTTAGCCTCGGTTTCCCTGCCCTTGCCTGTGCGCACCAGCACCGGCCGACAACCGAATGCGATCGCGGCCTCCAAATCCCGCAGGCTGTCGCCGACAAAAGGCTCGCCCGCAAGTGAAAGGCCGAGACTCGACTCTATTTCGGTCAGCAGACCGATCCGCGGCTTTCGACAGTCACAACCCGCCTCTGGAAGATGCGGACAGAAAACGATTCCCTCAATCTCCCCGCCCGCGTCTTCTACCAGTGTAATCAATTTCTCGTGCATCTGCGCTAGCGCGTACTCGTCGAATAATCCACGGCCCAGACCTGATTGATTAGTCGCGACGACGACTTTCCAACCCGCATGATGGGCGCGCGCAATCGCTAAAACGCTGCCAGGTAGTGGAACGAATTCGTCAGCAGATTTGATGAAATCGACCGAGTCGTGATTGATGACGCCGTCGCGGTCGAGGACTAAAACGGGCACGGTATGATTCTCCGCTACACTTACGATGACAGATACGAAATATCGGCCGCCTGCAGAAACCCACGACGAAGTCGCGACAGTAACGCTAAACGATTAGTGCGTTGAGCCTCATCATCGCTGACGACTAATACGTCGTCGAAGAAGGTATCCACTGTCTGTCTAAGTTGCGCAAGTGAGGCAAGCCCTTTCTTATAGTCACCGCAGGCGAATAACGGTTCCACCTCAGCCTCCACAGTAACAAGCTTTTCGAAAAGCGCTTTTTCGGCGGGTTCCACAAACAGGGCACTGTCTACGACCGCGTCTTCAAGGACTTCCTGTTTGGCTAAAAGGTTAGACACGCGCTTATTCGCAGCGGCGAGCGCCGAAGATTCTTCGAGTGATTGGAAGTGAGCAACAGCCTGCACGCGTCGATCGAAGTCGACGGGTCGGGTCGGTTTGAGCGCCATAACCGATTGGAACACCGCAGGACTAATACCCTTGTCTGACGACCACGCCTGAAGTCGGTCTAATAAAAACTCTAGCGCTTGCTGCTGAACCTTATCGCTGCAGTCTACGTTCGCCGCATCAAGGTCTTTTAAGCCGGCAAAGGCGAGCTCAATGCAAGTCGCAAGATCGAGGTCTAGTTCTTTCTCGATGAGAATTCGTAGCAGGCCGATGGCCGCGCGACGAAGTGCGAACGGGTCTTTAGAACCGGTAGGAGGTTGCCCAATAGCAAATAAACCAGAGAGCGTGTCGAGCTTTTCGGCGATTGCGAGTACCGCGCCGGTTAGCCCGGCTGGCAGGTCGTCGCCAGCAAACCGAGGGCGGTATTGCTCGTCTATTGCTTCGGCAACCTCAGCAGGTTCGCCGTCGTTAAGTGCGTAATAGCGGCCCATCAAGCCCTGCAAGTCGGCAAACTCTCCAACCATATTAGTCATAAGATCACATTTAGAGAGCATCGCAGCACGCTCACACAGAACGGGATCAGCGCCACAAAGCGGCGCGAGCGCACGACTTAAGTTAGCGATTCTGACCGATCGATCATAAACGGTGCCAAGCTTGTCCTGAAAAACAATCTTCTTAAGCGCGGCCAGATGACTTTCAAGCGACACTTGCTTGTCGGTTTCGAAAAAGAAACTCGCGTCTGCTAGGCGCGGGCGAATAACGCGTTCGTTGCCCTCGATTACCTGTGCCGGGTCTTTGCTTATGATATTGCTCACTGCGATAAACAGTGGCAAAAGTTTGCCCTCGGCATCGACGCAGTAAAAGGTTTTTTGGTGAGACTTCATCGCGAGAATAAGCGCTTCTGGCGGCACTTCGAGATAGTGCTCTTCGAACTTACCGGTGAGCGCGACGGGATATTCGACAAGGCTTGCGACCTCGCTTAATAGCGCCTCGTCAATAATGCTTGTGGCGTTAGCCTTAACGCCTTCGGCGATCACCAGTTCGCGAATCATTTCACGGCGGCGGTCGAACTGAGGGATGATATGTCCTTGGTTCTCGAGCAGGGCCGCATAATTAGCTGGGCTATCTATTTCGATAGCTCGATCGGCATGAAAGCGATGGCCGCGTGACTCTCTTCCGGCGGTAACGCCAAAAAACTCACCTGGCACGACCTCGTCGCCAAACAGTTGTATAACCCAATGCACCGGACGCACAAACTCTGCGCGCGAATTACCCCAGCGCATACGCTTAGGAATAGGCAGTTTGTCGAGCGCCTCACTGACGATTGCACTAAGTAGCGCACTCGTCGGTTGACCTGGCTGCGACGCACTGTAGAAAAGTTTCTCGACGCCGTCTTTTTCTGCTCGTTGGAGTTGATCGATTGCTACGTTGCACGATTTTGCAAAGCCTAGTGCTGCGGGCGTCGCGTTACCGTCTGCATCAAAAGCAGCCTGCACTGCGGGGCCGAAGCGTTCGACTGCTTTGTCTGCCTGCGACTCGTCTAAGCCGCTAACAAGCAGCGCGAGTCTGCGCGGTGTGGCGAAACTCTCTGAATCGGCGAAGCCAAGCTGCAGTTTCTTGAGCCCTGCAAGAATCTCGCTCGTAAACGCTTTCGATAAACTCGCTAGCGCCTTAGGCGGCAACTCTTCGGTGCCGATCTCTACTAAAAAGTCGCGGGTGCTCATGACGACTTCTCCTTGTTTTTTGCTTTCTTCTTAGACTCGCTTGATTTCGTCTCGCCTTCACCTGAGCTTGCGCTAGCCTTTTGGTGCTGCATAAACTCCTCTCTAAAGTCGTCGGCGATAAGCGGGAAGCCGAGGGCTTCGCGCGTTGCGTAATACGTTTCGGCAACAAGCCTAGACAATGTTCTAACGCGCAAAATAAAGCGCTGGCGCTCGGTGACGGAAATGGCATGGCGCGCGTCGAGAAGGTTGAAATAATGTGAGGCCTTAAGCACCTGTTCGTAGGCGGGCAGTGCAAGCTTACTCTCAATCAGTTTTTTGCATTGCTGCTCACAGTCATCGAAATAACCAAACAGCAGGTCGGTCGCTGCGTGTTCAAAGTTATACGCCGACATTTCGACTTCGTTTTGCTTGAATACATCGCCGTAGGTTACCTTGCCATTGGGCCCGTCGGTCCAGACGATGTCGTAGATGCTATCGACGCCCTGCAGATACATCGCAATGCGCTCGATGCCATAGGTGATCTCGCCGGTAACCGGATAACACTCGAGTCCGCCTACCTGTTGGAAATAGGTGAACTGAGTCACCTCCATGCCGTTTAGCCATACCTCCCAGCCGAGTCCCCAAGCACCGAGCGTTGGCGATTCCCAATTGTCTTCGACGAAGCGGATATCATGCACAGACATGTCAATGCCGAGGCTTTCGAGGGATTTGAGGTAAAGCTCTTGGATATTTTTTGGCGAGGGCTTTAGCACGACCTGAAACTGGTAATAATGTTGAAGCCTGTTGGGGTTTTCGCCATAGCGGCCATCGGTCGGACGACGGCAGGGCTGAACATAGGCCGCACTCCACGACTCCGGTCCTATCGAGCGTAGAAAAGTGGCCGGATGGAACGTCCCCGCGCCGACCTCCATGTCTAACGGCTGCAGGACGACACAGCCCTGCTCCGCCCAAAACTGCTGTAATGCGAAGATGAGGCCTTGGAAGGTGTTGAGATCGGATGCTTTATTCACGTTAACGCCATGTTGTCAGTCATTTAGAGGGCGCTAATTATCCTTGATTCGCAGGGAGTTATCTACCAACGAGGCCCGAGTACCATGGCAAGATTTCTGCAGTGCCAACGGTAAAAACCAAGACAAGCACTTGGTGAGCCTATACGGTAGATGCGACAATCGGCCTGCATCAACACCCTAATTCGTCGACGTGATAACGCAAGCGAGCCCAAGATTACTGATTCGATTTCCCCAAAAGAGGCCTCTCCGACGCTGAGCCGGCTAGGCTTCCTCGTTGCTCTCGGCTTTCTAAGGCTTACGTCAGTGCTTCCCCTGCGATTGTTGCACTGGATCGGAGGCGGTCTTGGCTGGCTTTTCGCGGTGATCCCAAACCGCTCTGCGGCGACGACTCGGCGCAATATTGCGGCGTGTTTTCCCGCATTATCCAGCGCAGAGCAAGAGTCGCTTGCGCGGCAGAGTCTTAAGGGCATGGTTTGCACAGGACTTGAAATGGGCAAGGCATGGATACTGCCTATCGAAGGAACGCTTGCTCAGGTTACCGAGGTGGAAGGCTTAGCGGCGCTGCAGGCGGCGGCTAAAGCAGGCGAAGGCGTTATTCTGCTTGCGCCGCATCTTGGTAATTGGGAAATCTTTGGCTATTTCGCCTGTGAGGGAATCGCGTCAAATTTCATGTATCAGCCGCCTAAAAACCCGCAGATGGATGCCCTCCTGCGCGGTGTCAGGGCAAAAAGTGGGATCCAACTCGCGCCGACTAATCACAAAGGTGTGGCAATTTTGTTGGGTGCGCTGCAGAAAGGAGAGCTGGTTGGTGTCTTGCCTGATCAAGTGCCTACTGACGAAGGCGGAGTCTATGCTGACTTTTTTGGTGAGTCAGCGTTCACTATGACGCTAACAAGCCGGCTCGCGCAACGCGGCACGCCGCGCGTATTCTGCGGCTTTGCACAGCGCCTTCCTAAAGGCAAAGGATTTAAGGTTATCGTACACGAGGCAGATGCCGGTATTTACGACAAAGACCTCGGCGCATCGGCAGCCGCGATTAATCGCAGCGTTGAGCGCTGTGTGAGACTCGCGCCGGAACAGTACCAGTGGGAATACAAACGATTCCGCCGCCAGCCGGACGACAGTGAATTCTATTGAGTGTCGCTTTTAGCGCCGCCAGAACATGGGGGTAAACAGCACCAGTAGCGTAAAGACCTCGAGACGCCCGAGGAGCATCGCGAAACACAGAATCCACTTCGCCGCATCGGAGAGACTGCCATAGGTTTGTGTCACGGCGCCAAGACCAGGCCCGAGATTATTGATACAGGCACCAACTGCGCTAAACGCCGTCACGATATCCAGACCCGTGGCGAGGAGCGCGAGCAGCATCAACATAAACGCCATTACATAAACCGCGAAAAACCCCCACACCGCCTCCACAACTCTGTCTTGTACTGGGCTGCGGCCGAGCTTAATCGGAATCACCGCACGCGGGTGAATAAGGCGCTGCACCTCACGAAAACCCTGTTTAAAAATAAGCAGGATTCGAATGACTTTCATGCCCCCACCTGTCGAGCCGGCACACGCACCAATTATCGCTGCGTACATTAATAGGTAAGGCAGAAAAATAGGCCACTCATGAAATTGGCTTGTAGCAAAGCCGGTGGTGGTTGCAAAGGACACGACCTGAAAAATTCCGTTCACGATCGTTTCGGGTACCGTGGGATAAACCTCGAAACGCAGCAACACCGCGACGGTGACAAGCGAGACAGCGAGCAAGATAAACCCGTAGAAGAGGAATTCTGGGTCGCGAAAATAGTGATCGATTCTACTGCGCTGCCACGCAGTAAAATGCAGCGCAAAATTAATTCCGGCGATAAACATAAAGAGTATGGCAATAATTTCAATCGCCGAACTATCGAAGTAGGCCATGCTTGCGTCATGGGTCGAAAAGCCGCCGATCGCAATTGTCGAAAAGCTGTGGGTAATTGCATCAAACCCCGACATGCCCGCGGCCCAGTAGGCAGCGGCACAGGCGAGGGTGAGGCTTACGTAGATTGTCCACAGTGCTTTTGCTGTCTCGGCGAGTCTCGGCACTAGCTTATTATCTTTTACGGGCCCCGGGCTTTCGGCGCGATAGAGCTGCATGCCGCCTATACCAAGCATGGGCAGCAACGCCATCGCTAACACGATGATGCCCATTCCCCCAAGCCACTGAAGTTGCTGACGATAGAAAAGAATCGATTTGGGCAGTGAATCTAATCCTGAGATAACGGTGGCGCCGGTTGTGGTAAGACCCGACAGCGATTCGAAAATGGCGTCGGTAACTGACAGCTCAACCGAACTCGATAAAATAAACGGTAGGCTACCTGCCGTACCTAGTACCGCCCAAAACAGCGTGACAATAAGAAAGCCGTCGCGTGTGCCGAGCTCAGTTCTCGCCCGAAACGTCAGCAGCCACATGACGAACCCGGTGATAAATACGGTGAAAAATGACTCGATGAAAGGTGCCATCATTCCGTCGTCATAAAAAAGCGACACCAACACGGGCGGCAGGTTGCCGATCGCGCTGAACAGCATGAGCAGCAGGCCGAGTATTTTGACTATTAACGAAAAATGCATTTACCCGCCTAGAAAAAGCTGAGGCCAACTTGGAATAAACGTTCTACTTCGGGTATCCGCTTGCGGTCTACCAAGAAGAGAATAACGTGGTCTTCGGATTGTATGACCGTCGCATCGTGTGCGATTAAGACTTCATCGCCGCGTACTATCGCGCCGATTGTCGTTCCCTGCGGCAATTCGATGTCTTCGATCGCTTTGCCAACCACACGCGACGAACCCGCATCACCGTGAGCAATCGCCTCCATCGCCTCGGCTGCGCCACGGCGCAGAGAGTGAACCTGCACTACGTCGCCGCGTCTCACATGAGTTAACAGGCTTCCAATAGTCGCCTGCTGTGGTGAGATCGCAATATCGATTTCGCCGCCCTGCACGAGGTCGACATAGGCGGGATTGTTAATTAGCGTCATCACCTTCTTCGCCCCGAGACGTTTGGCGAGAAGTGACGACATAATATTGGCCTCATCGTCATTCGTAAGCGCTAGGAAGACGTCGGTGTCGGCGATGTTCTCTTCGATAAGCAGTTCGCGCTGAGACGCTTCGCCGTTTAATACGATCGCCCTGTCTAAGCTTTCGCTCAATACTTTGCAGCGATCTGCGTCGCGCTCAATTACTTTAACCTGATAATGCTGTTCGATTGACTCCGCGAGTCGGAGTCCGATATTACCGCCACCCGCAATCATGATTCGCTTATAGGGCTTGTCCATGCGGCGTAGTTCGCTCATGCAGGCGCGAATATCTTTTTTAGCGGCGACGAAAAACACCTCGTCGTCTGCTTCGATAACGGTCGAGCCTTCGGGGATTATCGGACGGTCTTTGCGAAAAATCGCGGCGACACGGGTATCGACCGAAGGCATGTGCTGACGCAGAAGCCGAATCTCTTGGCCGACCAAAGGCCCTCCATAAAAAGCCTTTACCGCCACCAGCTGTACTTTACCGTCGGCAAAATCGAGCACCTGTAGCGATCCCGGTAAGCGCAGAAGGCGCGAAATCGCTTTGGACACAATCAGTTCCGGCGAAATCACAACGTCAACAGCAATGCCGTTCTTGCCGAGCAGCTTTTCGCTGGCGAGATAAGACGACGCGCGGATTCGGCATATTTTCTTAGGGGTATGAAATAACGAGTGGGCGACGCGGCAGGCAACCATATTAACTTCGTCGCTTTCGGTTACCGCAATAATCATATCGGCGTCTTGACCACCTGCGCGCTCGAGCACGTCGGGGTGCGAGGCGTGTCCGGGCACTACACCAATGTCGATATGGTCTTTGAGTTCGCGAAGACGATCGGGGCAGGAATCGACGATCGTGATGTCGTTGGCTTCGTTTGCCAGCGTTTCAGCTAGGGTGCTGCCAACTTGGTTGGCACCTAGGATTATTATTTTCATCCAGACTTGCTCTCAGGCGTGCTCGTTTTGCGCAGTATCGCAAAGAAGAATCCATCGGGTCCCCGAGGATCGATCGGTAACAACTGTCGGCCGAGGCTGCCACCATCGGCTGCTACGCATTCTACTCCCCAATCGGCCGCGATGCGCTCACATTTAGCGTTATCTGTCGCTTCTAAGAAGCGTGCAATCGCGTGTTGGTTTTCTTCGTCTAGCACGCTACAGGTTGTGTAGAGCAATATTCCGCCCTCGGCGAGACAAGGCCACAGCGCGGTAAGCAATGTCTGCTGACTTTCGCAGCAGCTTGCGACCTCGGCGGGCGAGCGCAGAACCTTGATATCGGGGTGGCGGCGGATAACGCCGGTGGCGCTGCAGGGCGCATCGAGGAGAATGCGATCGACCGGCTTGCCGTCCCACCAAGCGTCTAGCTTTTCGGCGTTCGCGGCGCAGAGTGTCACAGGCTGTTGGGTGAACTTCAACCTGGCAAGATTATCGGTTACGCGCTCAAGTCGCTTCTTACTTGAGTCGATCGCAAAGACGCGGTCCAGCCCCTGTTCACGCTCGAGGATAGCGGCGGTTTTGCCGCCCGGCGCTGCGCAGGCATCCACGAGTGACAAGCCGGGCTCGAGGGCCAATAAGCTAGGAACGATTTGCGAGGCCTCGTCTTGAATACTAACCAGTCCGTCTCGAAAACCAGGAAGGTCATCAACATGGCACGCGTCTCTTAACACCAGCGCTGTCTCGGCATAGCCGCCGCGAGTCGCCTCGATACCACGTTCGGCAAGCTGTTTGAGGTAGTCGTCGCGGCTTACTTTGCTCAGATTAACTCTCAGCGTCATCGGCGGGCGCGCGTTATTGCCTGCGCAAATTGCTTCGACGCTTTCGGGCCTCTGCGCTTTTAATGCATCGAAAAGCCATTGTGGATGGGCGAGGGCAGCGGCCGCGAGGGTCGCATCGCTCGACGCCGCGCCAGGATTTTGTGTGATAGCCAGAGCCGCTTCTAGCGCTTCTTTGCGCCTGAGATAATTACGCAGTACCGCATTAACCAGCGCCGCGGCCCACGGTTTTTTGAGGCTTCGGCTGGCCTCGACGCTTTCATTGATCACGGCATAATCGGCAATAGATAACTCGCGCAGTTGATAGAGACCAACAAGGAGTAGCCAGCGCACATCGCTTTCTTTGGCCTTTAAGGGTTTGCTTAATAGCTGATCGAGCAGCGAGTGCAGCGCAGGATACCAGCGGCAAGCGCCAAAGCAGAGTTCTTGAATAAGGGGAAAGTCGGGGCGCTCGCGGTAGTCGTCTAACAGGTTTCCAAGCGAGCCGTTGGTGCCTACTTGCAGTGCGGCGAGCACCTTAGCCGCGATCGCGCGGGCGCCCTTGGCCGCCATCTAAACGCTCACGCGCGCGGGGTGGTAGTTGAATCCGAACATTTAAGACCCCTCGGCCGTCGTTGGTTTGTCGAAGCACGTGTTAACCGCGAACGCATCGGGTTTGCCGTTACGCAGTTGGCTTACGCTCACTTCGCCTTTACCGGGCATCTGCACGCGGCTTACCTGCAACACGCTGCCGTCACCGCAGCACACGCTGAATCCGCTTTTATCGACTTCGGTGACAGTGCCTACTTCGGCGCTAGCACGCGTGTTCGGCACACTAGATTCGAGGATACGGACGCGCTCGCCGTTTAGGAGCGCAAACGCAGGCGCGCGGCCAATACTCGCTCTCACAAGGAGATCGATTTTCGCGGCAGGCAGTGTCCAGTCGATAAGCGATTCTGCTTTGTCTATTTTATTGGCATAGGTACTAAGCGCATCGTCCTGAACTTGCGCGCTGTCTTGAAATGCTTCGAGATTGTTCATTACCGCAACTAGCGACTTAGTCCCAACAGTGACTAGCTTTGCTTCGAGGCTGACGCGTGTCTCACGCCCGTCGATGACAACAGCTGCTTTCTCGAGCATGGCGCCCGTATCTAAGCCTGCATCCATCTGCATTATTGTCACGCCGGTGGAATCATCGCCTGCAAGAAGTGCGCGCTCGATAGGCGCTGCGCCTCGCCACCGCGGCAGCAGTGAAGCGTGGACATTCACGCAGCCTAGCCGCGGCGTGTCGAGAATCGACTGCGGCAGAATTAACCCATAGGCGACGACGATTAATACGTCACAGGCGAGTGCGTTGAGTTCGGCGACCGCCTCGTCGCTGCGAAGCGTCGATGGCTGAAGTATCCGAAGACCCGCCTCCATGGCCGTCCGCTTAACCGGGCTAGGCGAGAGTTTCTTGCCGCGACCCGCCGGACGATCGGGCTGAGTGTAAACGGCCACTAACTCGAAACGTGACGCGTCTTCGGCTTGCGCCGCGATTAACGCGTTGAGATGAGCGGCGGCGAATTCGGGTGTGCCGGCGAAACAGACTCGCAGTTTATTCATGGAGGCTTCGATTTAGGTTAAGAGGATGGGATTGGACCTAGCCGACTGAATTAGGCCGTTCTCTTATGGGCCTTGGTAAGCTTGCTGCGAATTCGGTCGCGTTTCAATTTACTAATATAGTCGACGAATAGTTTGCCATCCAAATGGTCGATCTCGTGCTGAATGCAAATGGCGAGCAAGCCGTCTGCCTCTAACTCGAACGGTGTGCCTTCTTCGTCTTGGGCCTTAATGATGACACGCCGTGGACGCGAGACTGTCTCGTAGAATCCGGGTACCGACAGACAGCCTTCGTCGTAATCTTGGAGCTCTTCGTCGATTACCTCGAAAGTTGGATTGATGTAGGCGCGTGGACTATCTTTAGTTTCAGAGACATCAATGACAAGGATACGCTGATGTACGTCAATCTGCGACGCCGCAAGTCCTATGCCTTCGGCGGCGTACATTGTTTCGCGCATATCGGCGACTAAGGCTTTTAACTCCGCGTCAAAAAGAGTGACCGGCTTTGCTACGGTGCGTAGCCGCGGATCCGGAAATTCTAATATTGGCAAAACGGCCATTATTGCGTCCTCTGTTGCACCCTCGAATAGGGTTATACCCATAAGATGGGGTCATAGTTCCTATTATTCCACAGATTGCGCACTCATTGTTTGCTTTGCAGGCTCCGTTTTGGGGGTTTTAGGCCACTTGCAGACTAGCGAGCAAACAAAACGCAAACAAACGGTGTAAGACTATGCAGAAAGAAAGCCATGCCCAAGTGTTAGCTAGCTATTCGCCCGTGATGAGAGCGCTGCTAACCCTTGCTCTGCTTACCTCAATACTGTCGTATTCACCTGTCGCTCTTACGCAGGAGACAATAACGCTTCGACCCCAGCTTACATCCGAACCTTTCGGCACCAACACCGATAGCGTGTCACTGCCAAAGCTGCAGGCGGCGATTGGACGCAATACGATTGTTCAACTAAGCACGCTCGCTAAGACGCCACGTATCATTGCGCTCGAAAACAATTCTAGCATTGCCTCGCAAGAAGACCTGGTGCTCGTCGCTGGCAAGCTAGACACGGGAATTTCGGAGTATTCGATCTACCGACTCGGCGAAACACATACTCGCCTTGTCGAGAAACAGCACAGCGGTCCAACGGAGAAATACGCCCACTTCATTATCGAAGACTCTAGGGCACAGATTCAAGAATTAGAATTTATTGGCAGCGCGACGTTGCTCGCTAAGCCGACTGTTATCACCACCGCCGAAACTCCACGAAGTGCTGCGAACGAGCGTCGCCATAAAGCGCCCCGACAGTGGTTTAGAGTAACCACAAGTGTTGGCGTGGTTCGCGAAAACGATGTCATGGTGCCAGCGGGTACGCTCGGGGAATTGTCTCTCGCCTCGGTGATTAACGCTGAGGGTCTGAATAGCCACCGCCAACGACTCGCCGCCTCTTCTTCGCCACATAGCATAGACGGCCAGGTGTTATCGTTTTTTTCGGGAAGAAAATGGGGTGCAAGGCAAACAAACATGATCATCGATCGGGGGCAAATCGACGGTCTGACTCAAGGTATGCGCGTTGCTATTGTGGCGCCTAATCAAGCTGACAAGGACCTTGGCGATACGATTATCTATGCGCTTACGCCTTATTTTTCGTTAGCACTGATACTGTCCGCTTCACAGCCCATAGAGAGGGGGGCGCGCATAAAAGGTACCGCGGCAGCCGTACAATGAGTAGCGACGACCTGCAGCTCAGGCTTGCCCTTTCGCTGTTTCACTGCAAGGGTGGTCATGCGCCAGCGCTGTCACGTGCGCTTCGACACCAAGGGTCTTTGAAGGCGTTAATGGCGACGACGCGTGAAGCGCAAGAGCAATACGGTCTAAGCCTGTCACAGCAGGCGCTGCTGAGTGGTGAGCCTGCCAGCGCAGAATCACTCGCGTTGGGTGACAAAGACCTCGAGTGGGCACTTGATTCTGAACATCACTTAGTCACCTATGATTCCATTTTCTACCCTGAGCGGTTGCGCGAAACCGACTGCCCACCTCTTCTGCTTTATGTTCGCGGCTCGCTTGCGACACTGGGTTCTCTGCAGCTTGCAATAGTGGGTAGCCGTAACGCGAGCGACTATGGAAAGCGCAATGCGTATTGGATGGCTCGCGAGTTGTGCAAAGCCGGCGTGACCGTTTGCAGCGGACTCGCGCTGGGCGTCGATGCCAATGCCCATCTCGGTGCCCTCGATGCCCTCGATGCTGCCGGTTCTGATGCATCCGTGTCGACGGTGGCTGTTCTGGGCACCGGAATCGATCGAGTCTACCCTGCCGCTCATCGCGCGCTTTTTCAGAGAATCGCGGACAACGGTGCAGTGGTGTCAGAGTTTCCACTGGGCATGCGCGCGTACGCCTATAATTTCCCCCGACGCAACCGGCTTATCAGTGGGTTGAGCGTGGGCGTGTTGGTGATAGAGGCAGCGATAAAGAGCGGGTCTTTGATCACCGCGCGTTACGCGGTCGAACAAAATCGAGAGGTTTACGCCTTGCCGAGTCTGTTGAGTAACCCCCAGGGTCGTGGCTGTCATGAGTTGATAAAACAGGGAGCAATGTTAGTCGATGACCCAAATGATATTTTATTCGAGCTTGGGCTCGAGGCTCGAGAGGCTCGAGAGGCTAAAGAGGCGGGTGACACGCTCTCGCCTAACGGATTCGGCAATTTAATCGACACAGGTGAGCCGAACGATCTTCAGCCGCTACAGCGTAAACTCTTACAGAGGCTGCGAACCGAAGACTGTCTTTTTGACAGCTTCCTCGATGCCGATCTGGCGAGTTTTGGTGCGCTAAATCACGCGCTGCTTGATCTCGAAGTGAGAGGCCTCGTGTCTTGTCGAGGCGGGCGCTACACGATTGCCTAAGGTGATAAAAAAATCGCATAAGCACGGGCATTACTTGGCGCTACTAGCTCCCCCAAAATTAAGTAGAATGTGCTCCCATTCCGAGCGGATATCATTTAGAGGCCGCGAGTCCTTCAGCAACCCCATTATGGAGCCTTTTATGCAAAGCGCGGATGCGTCACACACACAGGCAGAATATTTACTCGACGAACCTTCGATCGTTGCTGGCCTCGAAGCGGTCGCAGCGGGCGGCGTAATTGCCTATCCTACCGAGGCTGTTTGGGGGCTAGGCTGCGATCCATTTTCTGAGGCGGCTGTCGCGAAACTCCTGAAGATAAAAAACAGACCGGTTGAAAAAGGGCTTATTCTTGTCGCCTCGAGCCTCGAGCAACTGCCCGCTCTCGCGGCCTCACTCACCGACGCGCAGCGCGACACGATGCAGGCGACCTGGCCCGGACCCGTTACCTGGCTAATACCCGACGTCGACGGCTGCATTCCTCAATGGATAAAAGGCGAGCACGCAAGCGTGGCGGTGAGAGTCAGCGCACACCCTCTCGTGCGTGAATTATGCAATCGCCACGGCGGTGCGCTGGTTTCCACGTCGGCTAATGATGCGGGCGAGCCGGAAATTCGATCTCAATCAAGACTCGTCGAGGAGTTTGGCGGTAGAATTGACGCTGTAATAGCCGGTGAGCTAGGCGACAGCGCCGAACCTTCACAGATACGCGACTTAATTAGTGGTAATCGACTGCGGTAAGTGACGCGGTGCCGGCGCTCCTAAACTCGAACGGGGAACGCATTTTGACCAACGTAGACACGCTTGCGGTAAAAGACTTCTTACTTAAACTTCAGGAGTCGATTGTAGACCGCCTAGCCGAGATAGACCCATGCGCTGAGATTGTCACAGACCAATGGGATCGAGACTCGGGCGGCTCAGGGGTGAGCCGGGTCATGAGCGGCGGTAAAGTAATCGAGAAAGGCGGCGTTAACTTCTCACATGTGTTTGGTAAGGCCATGCCCGCATCGGCTACCGCCGAGCGTCCAGAGCTTGCGGGCAGGGCTTTTCAAGCAATGGGCGTGTCGCTAGTCATCCACCCGCTTAATCCTATGGTGCCAACGTCGCATGCGAATTTCAGGCTTTTCGTTGCCGAGAAAGAGGGTGAAGAAAGTGTCTGGTGGTTTGGCGGAGGCTATGATCTAACGCCCTACTACGGCTTCGAAGAAGACTGCGTACACTGGCACCGCACAGCCGAACGAGCCTGCGCACCCTTTGGCGACGCTTACTATCCTGCCCTCAAAAAGCGCTGCGACGAGTATTTCTTTCTCAAGCATCGCGGCGAGGCACGAGGGATAGGCGGCTTGTTCTTCGATGACTTTAATGAGATGGGCTTCGATAAGTGTTTCGACTTTGTACAGTCGCTTGCAAACAGCTATCTCGACGCCTATGTCCCTATTGTCGAGAAACGAAAAGACACCGAATACACGCAAGAACAACGAGAGTTTCAGGAATACCGGCGTGGACGTTACGTCGAATTTAACCTCGTGTTCGACCGCGGCACGCTTTTCGGCCTGCAGTCGGGCGTTGGACGTATCGAGTCTATCCTCATGTCTCTGCCACCCACTGTGCGCTGGGTATACGATTGGACACCTACCCCTGGCAGCGCAGAGGAAAAGCTGTACACCGATTTTCTCCCCCACCGCGATTGGCTTCAGCTCAGCGCCTAGCGCGGGCTAGAAATCAACGCGCAAAATTCAGTGATGAAGAGATGAAGAGATGAGGAGATGAGGAGATGAGTGACGTGGAAGCCGATAAACAATCCAGTGCCCCGACTCGCTATGCAGTGATCGGTTCGCCGATCTCACAAAGCAAATCCCCTCTCATCCACTCGCTTTTTGCAGCGCAGACCGAGCAGGCAATCACCTACGAAGCCATCGAGGTTTTGGAAGACGATTTTGAGCGCTTCGTTGGGTCGTGGTTTGCTTCCGGTGGTGGAGGATTAAACGTCACTGTGCCGCATAAAGAGCGCGCTTTTGCTCTTGCCGAGGTAACGACCCCGAGAGCGACATTAGCGCGCGCAGTGAACACCCTTAGTCTTGATTCCGCAGGGCGACTAGTAGGTGATAACACCGACGGCGCCGGTCTTCTAAATGATCTGATAGATAACTACGCTACCCCTATTGGAGGTAAGCGCTTACTCATGCTTGGCGCAGGTGGTGCTACTCGCGGAGTGTTGGCTGCAATAGCTGATTTACCTTATAAGCCTGCGTCTATCACTGTCGCAAACCGGACGCTGTCGAGGGCGCAGGTATTGGCGTCCGATTTCGGCGGTCGGTTAGAGATTATTGCGGTAAGTTACGACGATCTCCAACAGCACGAATACGATGTCATTATTAATGGCACGTCGGCAAGCCTTGGGGGCGAGCTTCCGC
>ERZ891134.849-NODE-849-length-23124-cov-6.994321_pt1 | contig 23124 bp, 11 predicted proteins | sample MGYA00520888_ERZ891134 | MGnify/ENA primary metagenome ERZ891134 (study PRJEB32303, sample SAMEA104408692) | aquatic metagenome | biome: Brackish water; feature: Coastal; material: water | place: Baltic Sea | collected 2014-10-23 | depth 10 m ... | reverse complement strand
CTGCGATCGCCACGGGCCGCCGTTTCGCCTTTCGCAGGAGCCGCACGACCGGCCCCGCTGTCGCAAGGTCTTCACCACCCAGCAGCCTCCTCAGGTCGCTCGCCAAGGCATCGGCATCGGGATAGCGATCCGCAGGGTTTTTCTCCAGGCAGCGGGCGACCAGCGTGTGGAGGCCGCGGCGGAGCCTGCGGTCGAGGCTTCTGCCCGCAAACTGCAGCGGCCGCGGCGGCCGCTCCTGAACGACGCGGGCGGTCTCCACCAGCGAGCAGCCAGCCAGGTCGTGGGGCAGCTGCCCGGTGAGGAGCTCCTGGAGGACGACGCCGAGGGAGTAGACGTCGCTTCGGGCATCGATCTCACTCGGTCGGCCGTCAAACTGCTCCGGGCTCATGTATTGCCGGGTGCCAAGAAACTCACCGGTCTGCGTGAAGCCTGTTGCCTGCTGCTCCTCCGGTGTGGCCGCCTTGGCGATGCCGAAGTCGATGACCTTCACCCGTGGCCGCTCGATCCGGGGCCTGCTCCGGGCTTGCTCAGCTGGAGCGGTGTGCGTCGCCGAGGTCGGGCTCGTCGTTGCCGACGAAGTGCTGTTGCCGCTGGAGGGCTCGCCGGCGACGAGGATGTTGCCCGGCTTGAGGTCGCGGTGCACGATGCCCTGATGGTGGCCGGCTGCCACCGCGTCGCAGGCATCGAGAAAGAGCTCGAGGCGGGGCACGATGTCGAGGTCTGCCTTCGTGCAGTGCCGCAGCAGCGTTCTGGCATCGGGGATGAACTCCATCACGAAGTAGGGCAGCCGCTCGAGCCCAAGCCGGTATTCGCCAGCGGTGAAGATCTGTGCGATGTTGGGGTGTACCAGCCTGCCGAGAACCTCGACTTCCTGGCGGAAGCGATCGGCAAGCACGGCCGTGCGGGCGTGCCGCATGAACTTCACGGCGACTGGCCTGGGGGGCAGCGTCTGCTGACCTCGGTAGACGCGGCCCATGCCCCCTTCGGCGATCATCGACTCAATGACCACATCGCCGACGCTCGCGCCGAGCAGGGGATCATCATCGCTGGGTGCGATCGTGTCGGATTCACCGCCGTGGTCGGTGCTGGGGGCGAGGCCGAAGTCGGTGGCATGGGCAGACAGCCCTGTCGCCCTGGAGAGCAGTTCAGAGTCCGACGTGGCTCCGGCAGCCTGTGCACCTGCCGCGTCGGGCTCATGCGACTGAGATTCTGGTGACATGATGCGTGGGTGGCCTCAGCGGAGGGGTATACTACCCTACAGCCTACACGAGGATCCGCTGGCACCGCGAGATCTTGCCAGCTGCATCTGAGGCGTGTGTGAGGCGGCACGGCCGCGTCGCTGTGGCCGCCGACCCGTCAGGACATCAGCTTGCCGATCGGCTTTCCATCAGAGATCGCCAGCGGGCGCCCCACCGGCGTCATCAGCTCCACCGCCGGGTCGATGCCAAACCTCGAGAGAATGGTGGCGTAGAGATCCTGCACGGGAATCGGGTCAGTGGGTTTGTCGCCGCCCTCGGGATCGGTGTGGCCGATCACTCGGCCTGCTGGCATGCCGCCACCGGCAAGCACAGCAGAAAAGCCGCTGGGCCAGTGATCGCGTCCATCGAGAGGATTGATCCACGGTGTGCGGCCAAACTCCCCGATGCAGAGCACCATCGTGGAGGCTTCCAGGTCGCGCTCCCGCAGGTCGTCGAGCAGGGCTGCCATGGCAGGATCGAGCATGCCCACGAGCCGGTCATGAATCGAAAAGTTGGCCGCGTGGCTGTCGAAGTTGCCAAGGGTCACCTCAACCGACCGCACGCCCACCTCCACGAGCCGGCGGGCCACCAGGCAGCCGCGGCCGAAGTCGCTGTCGCCGTAGCGAGCAAGAACCTCCTTCGGCTCGTCTTCGATTTCGAAGGCGGCAAGGTGCTCGGAGGCCATCAGCGAGAGCGCATCGTGCACGGTTTCGGTGTGGCGGGTGGCGGCGGGGTGGCCCTCGCGGCCCTGGCGGAAGGTTCCAGAAAGGAGCTCCAGGCCAGCCAGCCGCCGGGCGTTGCGCGTCGCTTCCACATCGGCCCGCAGGTTGTCGACGCCTCGGCCGGGGCTCGGCACACGAAAGGCGTCAAACTTCTCGCCGAGGTAGCCCCCGCGGCCGGGCCACTGTCCGTTGCCGATCGAGACATAGAGCGGCATCTGCAGCCCAGCGGCGATCGCTTCGCCATCGAGCTGATACGGGAGGACCGCGCCGATCGCCGGATGCTGGACCGTCGGATCAGGCCGGTAGCCGGTTTTCACAAAGTAGGTGCCCCGCTCGTGGTCGCCCTCTTTGCTGACGAGCGACCGGATCAGCGAAACGCGATCCATCCGCTCAGCCATCAGGGGAAGCCCCGCGGCAATCTGCAGGTCGGGCACGCTGGTCGCAATCGCCTTGGTCGGTCCACCGATCAGGCCGCCCGGATGAGGATCCCAGGTCTCAAGCTGGCTCGGCCCGCCGGCCATCCAGAGCGTGATCAGCGATCGGGGCCGTTCCGCTCCCCGCGAGGCTGCGGCTCGTGCGGAGAGGGGTGGAAGACTGAAGGCGACCGTGCTCGCGGCTGCGAAGCCGCCGAGCAGGCTCCGGCGAGAGCAGGCGACGCTCGCGCACCCGCTGGTGGCGTGAGGCATGTGATGGCTGCGGCGTGGCAGGTGTGGAAAGTTCATTGCCGTTTGTTCCAGTCGACCGTGAAGCGGGTGGGGCAGGCACGCGGGGAGCTTGGATGCCTGTCAGTGGTTCCAGGAAAACTCCGGCGCGTTGATCAGGGTCCAGCAGAGATCCTGCGCACGCTGGGCTGCGGAGAGCCGCGGCTTCGGCTCGCTGCCGGCGTCGTTGTCATCTGGGGCACCAGCTGGCGGTTCCTCATCCCAGGCCGTGCTGAAGTAGGCCTGCTCAGCAGGGGTTGGCCGCCTGCTGAGGCAGAGCAGGAAGCAGTGCTCCACCAGCTGCTCGTCGTCGAGCGACGCCAGCCCGACGCGGCTGGTCGCGTTGAAGGGATTGGGCTCGGTGGTTTCGCGAACCAGCTTGCCGTTCATCCGCACCAGTGCCTGGGGCACGGTGCCGCTGCGGGCGAGCAGTTCGTCGTCGCCGGGATCACCATACTCGCGAAGAAAGTCGTTCTCGCGGACGAAGCGGAGGAACCGCGTCATCAGCGCTGAGTTGAGGTCGATCGTCCGCACCGAGGAGGCTTGGAGCATGCTGCCGACAACCTGATCCACGCGCAGTCGCTCAACGGGAAACACCGCCCAGTGATCGAGGAGCGGCTGGAAGTCGGCAGACGTCGAGCCGCCCTGCGGGGAACTGGTGCCCTCGACGCTCCCGCTGCCCCCCGCGTTTTCCTCGGAAACAGCAGAGGCGACCGCCGAGGAAAGCTGAAACGGACGGCTCGCGGCGATCACCCGCAGCAGGTGATGCAGGTCGTAGCCGCTGGCCACAAACTCATCGGCAAGCACATCGAGCGGTGAGCGGGCCTCGTCGCTGGTTGGCTCTTGGGGATCGGGAAGGTCATCGACGTCGGCATACCACGGGGCTCCAGCTGATAGCGGCCGGCCAAACAGCAACGCCCACATGCGATTGACGGTTGCCCGGGCGAAGCGACGGTTGCGCGGGTCGGTGCTCCAGGCTGCCAGCCGCTCGCGGGATGTGCCGCTGTCTGGGAGCCAGGCTTCACCGAAAGGCACCTCCGCCTGCACCCCCCGCTTCTGACCCCGGGGGCCAATGTCGGCGAGAAACACCCGCGCTGGATCGTCTTCCACGCCGAAAGGCGAGAGGCGGACCTGGCCGAAGTGGGCGGCGAGGCCGCGGAAGTCGCTTTGCTTCCAGTCGGCAAACGGATGGTCGTGACACTCGGCGCAGTCAATCCGCTGGCCGAGCACCGCCCGCACCGTGCGGCCGGCAAGCTTCTCAGGCGATGGGGTGCCATCGGTCACGGAGTGGGTGATGAAGTTGGTTGCCGGCCTGCCCGTCCAGAGGCCCTGCGATGCAATCACCTCTCGCACAACCTCGTCATAAGGTCGGTTGGCCGCCAGCTGATCGGCCCACCAGGCTTTGAAGCGGTCGCGGCGAAACACCAGGAAGGGCTCGCCCTGCGTGCCCACAAACGCCCGTGTCATCCGCTCGGCAAACGATTCAGCGAAGCGGCGATCGGCCAGCATGGCCTGGGCCCACCGGTCGAGTCGTTCTTCAGCAGGCTCCGCCTCAAACTGTCGGATCTCCTCAAGGGAGGGGATTGTGGCGTGGAGCGCGAGCGAAAGCCGTCGCAGGATCGTGAGATCGTCGGCCTCCGTGGCAGGCTCAAGACCTTCGCTCATCCAGATCTCGGCAAACGCTGCATCGAGGCGGTCAACGGCGGCCTGCAGGGCTGAGGTCTCAACTGCTGCCGGGGAGTCTGCCTCGCGGCCGCCATCGAGCGGTCTCTGGCTGCGGCTCGTGGCTGCCACCGACGCCTGGCGTGCTGGCAGCACGGACCGGCTGACCGCCCAGCCGACACCGAGCGTGATCAATAGCAGCGTGAGCGTTGTGGAACGAGCCATTCGCGAGTCTCCGCGTGTGGTCAGGCCGGGTGGTCGGAGTGAACTGATGGGGTGAAACGCTTGGCGTTTCGCCCATCATCCTGCCGGCTGAGGGTCGAGTGGCTCAAGGGCCGTGATGTGGAGCGTTGAAAGGAGCTGGAGACGCGAGGGGGTGCCGTCAGGGTCGGGCAGAGCGATGGCCATTTGCGCCTTTGTTGCCACGGCCATCTCGGGATGCCGAATCTCATATCGTTCACCGCTCGACGTCACGACACAAAAAGGGAGAAACGGTTGGGCGGTGAGCTTTTTATGAAGTGTTTTAAAAGGCATGTGGCACCTGAGAGCCTTCATGGGATACGCGTGTTCACCACGAGTCTAGCAGTCTCAGCGTGCGTTGCAACCTTTTTCCGCTCTGTTTGGCGGCTTGGTGGCGGTTCGCTGGTAGGCTTGGTCTCGATAGGGCGGGTCCGCTGACGCAAGCATCTTATGGCGTACGCATCCTTCAACGTCGATCTTCCTGCTGTGAGCGAACCTGCCTCTGCCAGGTCGCCCGTTAGCCGCCTTGGGGCAGCGGCGGCTCTGATCGCCAAGCCCGTCGTGTGGGGGCTTCGTCTCGCCCGGCGAGGGATTCGCGGTGTTTTCTGGGGGATCGGCGTTGGCTGCAGCCTGCTGTCTCTGGGGGCACTGCTCGCGGGGGTGGCGGCGATTCCCGTGCTGAACCTGTGGGCTCTGGGGGCGCTGCTCGACGCCGAGGGGGCGGTCGCCCGGTGCGGAAGGCTGCGAGCGGGCTTTCCCTTGCGGCGGGCCGCTGCACGCCTGGGCGGGATGGCGGTGGGGCTGGCGCTGTTTCTCGTGCCGTTGCAGGTGCTCGCCGGATTTGCCGCCGACGCCGCGATCGTCGATGCCGACGGCCTGGTGGCCCGCCGGCTTGCTCGGGCCACGTGGGTGGCCGCGGCCGTCGTTTTCGTGCACCTGCTGCTCGCGCTCTTTCAGGGCGGGCGGCTGCGAGATTTTTTCCGTCCACTCAACAACCTGCGAGGGCTCGTGCGGGCTTTTCGCTCGCGGGGAGGGCTGGCGAAGGCGGTCGCGCCCCTGGAGCAGCTGATCCGCGACCTCCGGCCCTGGAGCAGCTGGCGGACGGGCCTTGTGGGAGCTGGCGGGGCCTTCGCCTGGACGCTCGTGCCCACAACGCTCTACGCGGCGGCCGATAGCGTCCGTGGGCCGGCAATCGTCGTCACGATTGTGGGTGGGATCTGCTTGGCGGTGGTGCTTTCCTGGCTGCCGATCCTGCAGGCGGGGTATGCGAGGGATCGCAGCTGGAGGCGGTTTGGCAGCCTGCGGGAGGCACGTGAGCTGTTTGGCCGCTGTCCGATGCTGTGGACGCTTGTGTTTCTGCTGGGCTACGGCGGCAGCCTGGTGCTCTACCTCTTCAAGATCATCACGCCGCCCCGCGATGCCCTCTGGCTGATGACGCCCTTTTTTGTGCTGGTGATCTACCCAGTGCGGCTCTTTGCTGGCTGGGTGTATGCCCGAGCGAGCCGCCAGGAGCGTCTGCCCTGGGTGGCCTGGCGGTATGGGTGGAGTGGGGCGTGCGTGGTGGCGACGGTCTTCTACGTCGTGCTGCTCTTTTTCACTCGCGACATCGGAGCCTACGGCAAGCTGGTTCTCTACCAGCAGCCGTTTCTGCTGGTGCCGTCGCCGTTTTGAGGGGCGGGCAATGGAGGATCGATCGCTGTAGAGGGGCTTTCTATGAGGGGGTTGTTCCCTTTCTTTGATCATCGTGTTTTGAGTATGAGTGAGATAGTTTTCCTTGTTGGGGCGAGTGTTCTGCTACCGGCGAGGAAAGATCCATGGGTGCGTGTGGCTATGTGCGGTCTTGGACCGCGTTGTCGGCGTCTGTGATGACCATGGCGACGCTGACGTTTCTGGCGGTCGCCTGCGTGCCTCTGAATGCAGTGGCGGACCCGTTTCCGGCCAGTGTTTCCAAACTTGAGTCGAAGGCTGCAGCCTGTGCGAATGCCGCTGCCGCCGCCCGCATCTACACCGTTGCCCTCACCAGCGGCTCACTCGAAGGCAGCGATCGCCAGGCCGCCGAGGCGCGGCGGGCCCACTGGCTGAAGCTCGCCGATGAGGGGCGGCGGCGGATCGGCCGCGACTGGCTCAACGCCGAAGAGCGAGAGAAGCTCGAGGCCGAGTCCGATCGCTTCATCGAGCAGAGCTTCGAAATGATCCGGCTGGGCAACGGCAGGCTTGCCGAAGACCACCTCAAAGAGGCGAGCCGTCGCTTTCCCGAGAGCGGCCGGGCCGACATGATTCTCGGGCTGATCTACACGAGCGTGGTCGGCGACAACCGCCGGGCGGCGGTGCACTTCTCGGAAGTCATCAAGCGGGAGCCGGGCAACGGCTATGCCTACAACAACTTTGCCCTCACGGCGCTTGCGGAGCGGAAGTATTCAGTTGCGATTCGCAACTTCCGCAAGGCGCTTGAGCTGATGCCCGACTCGCAGGAACTCTCCGACAACCTGGCGATCATGCTGGGCATGTTGGGCACGGGGCAGCTGATCATGCCGGAGAATGAGGTTGTTGCGGTGAGCGATCTCTACCGTCTGGCAATCCACGACCTCGGCCTGCAGCCCTATCAGCCGCCGCAGGCAAACCAGCAGGGGCAGGGGATGGCAGGCTCTTCGTTTGGCGGCGGATCGTCGTTGGAAGGTGGATCGAGCATGCTGCAGGGCTCCGCTGGCTACGGCGGCGGTTCTGGCGGCTTGTCGTCGTCGGGGGCCCTCGGCGGTGAAATGGAGGCCGGCGGCTATGGCAGCGGCGGCTACGGGCCTGGCAGTGGCGGCCAGGGAGGTCCGGGCGACGGCGGAGCGGGTGTTGTTGGTTTCGCGTACTTCACCCCCTTTGGACGGCCAGTTCGCGGCCGGCTCGCCCTCGATGCGGCCACGATCGATCGGCTGCTCGACGACCCCGATGAAATGGTCACGCAGGTCTGGAGCGGCACCGGCGTTGCAGTCGCCGAGGGCTATGTGCTGACCACGCTCGACGTGGTGGGGGATGCCACGAAGGTGCTGATCCGCAAGCCCGGCACGCTCGGCATCTTCCTTGAGGCGGATGTGGTCACGTCATCCGACGAGACGGGCCTCGTGCTGCTCGACTGCATGGATCTGGAGGCTCCCGCCATACCGATCGACGCGCAGGGAGCCGGGAGCGGCAAGGTGCTGGTCGGCGGCTTCCCCGGCGGCCTTGCCGAGCGGCTGACGGGAACGGTCAGTGCGGCCAAGGCGATTCGTCGCGGGGCGGGCGATGATGCCGGGGCGAATCTCGTGGTGGCGTTTCCCAAGCGGGAAAACGCCGAGGCCTGTGGCACCGGCGGCATCGTGCTCGGGGCGTCGGGCGGGCTGGTCGGCCTGATTGAAGGCGCGGTGGCCGCGGGCTCTGAGGGCGAGGTTGCCGAGGAAGGCGGATCCGCTGCTGGCGGCTACGGGGTAGCCGCTTCGGTTGCCACGATTCGGGCGTTCCTCGAGGAGGAGCTCGACGAAGAGATCACCGAGGTTTCGACGAAGCCCTCAGGCTGGGCGGACGTGGCGAAGGCGGCCAGCGACTCGGCTGTGTTTGTGTATGCGAAAAAGGTTCGGCCCGGGAAGCCAAAGCCGCAGGTGCCACAGGGCTTTGCGGGTGCCGGCGGGCCTGGGTTTGGCGGTGCCACTGGCTTTGGGCCTGCTGGTCCTGGCTACGGCAGCGGCTACGGGAGCGGCGTGGCGGAAGAGCCGGGCTCTGGCTACGGCTCGTCACCCCAGGGCTACGGCTCGCAGCCTCCCGGTCTGTCGCCGATGTCGATGGGGCTGCAGTCGCCGGGATCGAGCGCGGGCAGCTACGGCTCCGGTTCGCAGCCGCCGGGATCCAGTCCAGGGAGCTACGGTTCGTCGCCGCCGCCGGGATCCAGTCCAGGCAGTTACGGTTCTCAGCCTCCCGGATCAAGTCCGGGCAGCTACGGGTCCCAGCCGCCGGGATCGAGTCCGCAGGGTTACGGTTCGTCCCAGCCGCCGGGATCAAGTCCGGGCAGTTACGGTTCTCAGCCTCCCGGATCATCGCCGGGCAGCTACGGCTCCCAGCCGCCGGGATCGAGTCCGGGCAGCTACGGCTCGCAACCTCCTGGCTCCTCGCCGCAGAGCTATGGCTCTGGCTCAATGCCGCAGGGATCGAGCCCGCAGAGCTACGGCTCTGGATCCTCTTCTGAAGAAGAGGATGTAACGGCTGGCGAGGGCGAGGGCGAGGAGATGGAGGGCGATCAGGAACGGCCCGGCGCCGCTGAGGGGGCATCGTTCTCGCCGGGTGAGTTTCCGCTCGCGCAGCAGTCGGTCCTCGGGGGCACGCTGTCGCTGCTGCTGCCCAGTGGCTTTGAGCCGATGAGCGAGCAGATGCTGCAGACGAAGTATCCCGGGGCCAACCGCCCGACGCTCGTCTACACCAACAGCACGGGCTCGATCAACATCGCGATCAACCACACGCAAAACGCCGTGCAGCCGAGCCAGCTGAAGCAGCTGCACCAGGCGCTCGACTCTGCCACCCGCAAGCAGGTGCCCGACGGCAACTGGCGGTTCAGTGGTTTCCAAACCTACAGCGGCACCGAGTGGGTGCAGCTTGAGTTTCTTTCCGAGGCGGCCGACACGCGGATTGAAAACATGATGGCGGCCACCTCTGTCGACGGCCGCATGCTCGTCGTGTCGTTCAACGTCACCGAAGAACTCGCCGGCGAGTGGCTGCCCGTGGGCCGCGAGATCATCCAGTCGCTGCAGGCAGGCGGGAAGTGACGTTGGTGGAGGAAGTGGTTGCGGTCACGTCCCCTTGGGGATCGCTTGCGGTGACTAGCAGCGGCGACCGACAGCGACATGGATGATCCTCTCGAAACGGCGGGGTCGTGATTGTCTTTGGGATAGCTGGTGACATCCGGGTTGTTGCGGACCGCGCCACTCGACAGGCGTTATGAGATCTGCCGCGTTGTACACGGCGGCAACACTCTCGATCACCAACCATTTGAGATGCCCTTGTCTGAGAAGATCCTCCTGGAGATGTCGAGTGACAGCGGTAAGCCGCTCGCAAGACGACGGGATACCTGATGTGGCTCGGCGGGGCTGACGCGACGAACGAACGAGCCAGCTTCCGGCTTGCAGAACGTAAGGCGCAGGCTTACGATTTGCAGAATGTGGATATCGAGGTCTCTCGAACCGTGGGTTCGCGGATTAGCGGCGACGCGGCCGGTCGTGGTGGTGACGGGCGCTCGGCAAACGGGGAAGACGTCGTTGGCGAGACGGCTTTTTCCCGAGCATTCCTACGTGTCGCTCGATCTTCCGAGCACCGCGGCGCAGGCGGAGCATGATCCTTCGACATTCTTAGGAGAGCACCCGCCGCCGGTGGTGATTGACGAGGTGCAGTACGCGCCTGGGCTCTTGCGGCATGTCAAGCGGGTGGTCGATCAGCACCGCGGTGAGCGGGGGCAGTTCATCCTGACAGGCTCTCAGCCCTATGCCCTCATGCAGGGCGTTGCTGAGTCGCTGGCGGGCCGCGCAGCGGTGGTCGCGGTCGAGGGGCTGACGTACGCCGAAACGGTTGCGGCCAATCCGAACATGCCGCTGGCGGAACGACTCCTGCGGGGGGGCTTTCCCGAACTCCACGCAGATCCCTCGATCGATGTCGCCGACTTCATGCGGTCCTATGTGGCCACCTATCTCGAGCGCGACCTGCGCAGCCAGATGCGTGTTGGCAGCCTGCGGGATTTTGAGCGGTTCGTGCGAGCGGCGGCGCTGCGGTCTGCCCAACTTCTTAACAAGGCAGAACTTGCACGCGACGTTGGGGTGAGCGGACCAACGTCGGCCGAGTGGCTGTCGCTGCTCGAGCGAGGAGGGATTGTGACCCTGCTGGAACCTTGGTTCTCGAACCGAGGCAAGTCACTGATAAAGACCCCGAAACTCTACATGCGTGACGTGGGCCTGGCCGCATTCCTGATGGGGATCACCACCGCGGATGAGTTGACCTCGGCTCCGCTCGTGGGAGCCATTTGGGAAACGTTCATCTGCGGTGAGTTGCGGAAGGCGCTCGCCGGCGAAACAGGAGCCCGCCACCTGCATTTCTGGCGGGACCGCACCAAGGAGGCGGACTTCCTTGTGCATGCCGGAGGAGCTTTTCTGCTGGCTGACGCGAAGTGGACGGAGGAACCCGAAACTCGCGACGCGAAACGACTCCTGCAGATCTGCGATGAGTTGCCGACTGGCGTTGTGCGACGGATGGCCATCATCTGTCGCACCCACGACCGGCATCCGCTGGTGCCTGGCACCTCGCCGGTGGAGGCCGTGGGGCCTGCCGATGCTGCAGGGCTCGTGACGGGGGAATGGGCAGGGTGAGCCGCTGCGGGGCCGCCAACTGGGAAACACTGGCTCATCCGCACCTGCGAGCCGGAAACCTGGGGTTGCGGGGATTTTCTCGGCACTTAGGATGCAGGTCCCCGCGGGGCTCGGCCATTGAGCCTCCATGCCTGCCCGCCTGTATTCGCCTGGCTGCCCGCAACGGCTGCGTGAGCGTCGTTCTCGCTGTTGTCATCGCGGCCGCCTCTCGAGGATTCTCTGTGTCGCCAAACTCAGCTGACTCGTCTCCTGTCAATGCTTCGTCGGCTTTCGGCTCTGCTCTCTTCCGCATGTTTGATCTCCGCTCGTCGCTGAGCGGGTCGCCTCGGGCGGACATTCTTTCGGGGATCACGGTGGCGCTGGCCCTCGTGCCGGAGGCGGTGGCGTTTGCATTTTTGGCGGGGGTGCCGCCGCTGGTGGGGCTCTATGCGGCCTTCATCATGTGTCTGCTCACGGCCGTTTTCGGAGGTCGGCCCGGCATGATCTCGGGAGCCACCGGGGCGATGGGGGTGGTGGTGGTTTCGCTCGTGGCCGATCACGGCATCGGCTACCTCTTCCCAGCAGTTGTGCTCTGCGGGCTCATGCAGGTGACCGTTGGGCTGCTGCGGCTGGGCAAGCTGATCCGCATCGTGCCGCATCCGGTGATGCTGGGCTTCGTCAACGGCCTGGCCGTGGTGATCCTGCTGGCCCAGATCGGCAGCTTCAAAACACTCGGCGCCTCAGGGCAGATGGAGTTTCTCACCGGCACTCGGCTGTGGCTGATGCTCGGCCTCGTGGGCCTCACGATGACAATCATTGCCGTCTTGCCCCGGCTGACCAAGGCGATCCCCTCGTCGCTGGCGGCGATCCTCGTGATCACGGCCTGCGCGGTGGGCATCAATGCGGGCTCGGGCGACGGGGCTGACGACGGGCCGCCGCCGCAGCGGACGGTGCTGACCGTTCGCGACATGCTCGCCGACCGCACGCAGGCCGCCGCGATCACCGCTGCCGAACAGGCCAAACGCGAGGGCGCGCTCGCCTCGGCCACCGCGCTGCTGCCCGAGGGATTCGTGGCCGTGCAGCAGTCGGAACGCGGCCTGCCCGGGCTCTCTCTCGAAGAGCGGGCCGCGGCACGCGACTCTGTGGACCTCGCCACCGTCGGCATCGCCGGCGGACTTCCGCGGCCGGCCTGGTGGGACTTTCAGCTGCCGCCGGCCACGCTGGCCACGCTCTGGATCATCCTGCCGTATTCCCTGATTCTTGCCGGCGTCGGCCTGATTGAGTCGCTGATGACGCTCACGCTTGTGGACGAACTGACCGAAACCCGTGGCCAGGCCAACCGCGAGTGTGTCGGGCAGGGCGTGGCCAACGTCGTCTGCGGTCTCTTCGGCGGCATGGGCGGCTGCGCGATGATCGGCCAGTCGCTGATCAACGTGAAGAGTGGCGGCCGCGGCCGGCTTTCAGGAATCACCGCCGCGGTGATGCTCTTGCTCTTCATCCTCTTCTTCGCCGACTCGATTGAGGCTGTGCCGATGGCGGCGCTGGTGGGCGTGATGTTTATGGTGGTGATCGGCACGTTTGAGTGGTCGACCCTCCAGACCTGGCGGCGGATTCCGCTGGCTGAGGTGCTGGTCATGCTCGTCGTGGCCAGCTACACCGTGCTGATGCACGATCTCGCCACCGCGGTGATTCTTGGTGTGGCCATCTCGGCGGTCGTGTTTGCCTGGAACAAGAGCAGCTACCTCGTTGCCGACATCACCGACGACGACCGCGGCAGCAAGGTCTACCAGCTGCACGGCGTGCTCTTCTTCGGGAGCACGCAGCGGTTTCGTGATCTCTTCAGCCCGCAGGGCGATCCCGGGGATGTGGTAATCGACTTCTACTTCAGCCGGGTTTACGACCAGTCGGGCCTGGAAGCGATCAATGCCCTGGCCGAACGCTACGAGCGACTCGGCAAGCGGCTCCATCTGCGGCACCTCAGCGAAGACTGCCGCCGGCTGCTCAACCGGGCAGGCGACCTCGTGGAGGTGAACATCAGCGAAGACCCGCACTACCACGTGCTCACCGAGCGAGCGGGCCGGGTGACCACGGCCGGGCCGACCGGAGTTGACCTGACCGTGTGATGAGCGGGGAACCGTCGCCCAGCGGAGAGCCGACGCGTTTCAGCCTGTTGAGTCCTTCAGCAAAACCGCGGCGACGGCGACGGTGAATCCAGGCAGGACACGGGAGCTCACGTCATCAGTGAGCCCACAGTCTGCGGCCACTGCATAGCCGTTTTCGGAGAGAGCCAGCACGAGAACTCGACCGGCCGAAGGATCGACAATCCAGTATTCTGGCACACCGGCGGTGGCGTAGTCGCGTCGCTTGTCTTCATAGTCTCGCACCCGGCTGGCGGCATCGTCGCTGACAACTTCAATCACGATGTCAGCGGGCTCGCCGTAGCGTTCACCAAACCGGTCGAGGTGTTCTGTGGTGTACACGGCGACGTCAGGCTCTCGAAAGGTCCCTTCTCGCAGTCGCATGCGATAGGGAGCTGCCACCGCGTCTCCCGCGTGGCTAGCCCTCAAAAACCCAAGCAGCATCGCGAGCATGGCATGCACGATCTGCTGATGCGTTTTGGTGGGCATCGCAGGCACCTCAATCGAACCATCGACAAGTTCGACGAACTGGCCGAGTGATTCCGTGAACGAAAGATAGGCGGCTTCGCTCCATTCCCCCTGTGGAGGAAAAAGCGTGGCAATCTCCCAGGCGGGCTCAGGGCTCGCGGGTTGATCACAGCGGGAATCTTTGAGAGACGACGCCATATGACTGAAGGTACGCCCGTACAGTTATCTGGTCAAGCGGTTCGTGCCGGATGCCGCATTCTGCAGGTTTGCAAATCGCAAGGCGACGGTTTCTTTTTTGCGGGATGCGGGCCCGCTGACGCAGCGGCTTTTGTGACTGGAGAGGCCATGAACTGAGCGGCGAGCCCGTTCCCTATTCCGCAGGCAGCACGGCCGCCACGGGCATTGAGTTGCCGAAGGTGTCGAAGTCGCGGAAGGTCCAGACGACCTCCTTGGCTGGCGTGACCTCGATGATCTGGGGGTTGCTCGGGCCGGCGTGGCAGTTGACCAGGCGGGTGTTGCCGTTTGAGAGCCGCTCCACCTGCGTGACCCACGCCAGCGTGATGCCTTCCAGGTCGTGTTGCTCGAGCTGCCAGACGATCTCTTTCTCGGGGGTGACCTCGATCACCGAATGACCGTTGCCGGTGCCGATGAGCGTGTTGCCGTTGTCCAGCCGCACCGCCGAGTAGAGCTGGTTGCCAAAGGCTTCGGGCCCGTGGCCGCCGGCCCGCTCACGACCAAACAGCGGCACCTCGTATTCCCAGATCACGCTCCCCTTGGCGTCGTATTCGCGCACCTTGCCGTCTCGCTCGTGGGCCACAAGGTAGCTGCCGGTGGCCGTCTTGCTGGCGTTGCGGGTGTCGGAATGCGTGGAGGGGGCGTCGACTGTCAGCGGAATGCCATTCTGGATCTTGCCGCTGGCATCGACTTCGATGATCCGGGCCGGCCCGCTCTCCACGATCATCGTCAGGCCCCCCGGCAGCCGCTGAAAGGCATGGACCTCGACTGGCCGATTCTCATTCCCGTTCGTCTTGGCGTCGTATTCCCAGACGACCTTGCGGTCGGCATCGACCTCCACAATGTGCGTCCAGCTGTCTTGGTAGAGCATGTGGCCGCCCGGCAGCAGGTGCAGGTCGTGGATCGGCCCAACCGGCAGCTTCCACTCCACTTCGCCGGCCGGGCTGAGTGCGGCGAGCGTCCGCGTGGAGTCGTCGCCGGCGATCACGCGGTGAGGCGTGCCCGTCTGCTCGGCCGCCGCGAGCCCGTCGGTCGTGCCGAGCAGCAGACTGCAGATGATCAAGGGCACCGCGAGGGCACGACAGCAAGCAGGGGCGGGCATGAAAAACTCCGGGAAATGGTGAAGCAACAAAGAACAATGGCATCAGCCGACGAGGTGAGCCGCACCGAGCGGAAGGCAGGGCGATCAGGCGAGGACCTCTCGCACGACCTCGCCATGCACGTCCGTGAGGCGGAAGTCGCGGCCCTGGAAGCGGTAGGTGAGCTTGGTGTGGTCGAAGCCGAGCAGGTGCAGCATCGTGGCCTGCAGGTCGTGGATGTGCACGCCCCCCTCGGCCACCTGAAAGCCCAGGTCGTCGCTCGACCCATGCACGTGGCCCCCCTTCACGCCGCCGCCGGCCATCCAGATCGAGTAGCAGTCGGGGTAGTGGTCGCGGCCGAGGATGCCGCCGCCGGCGGTGCGGCCCTCGCGAAAAGGCGTGCGGCCAAACTCACCGGTGCAGAGAATCAGCGTTTCATCGAGCAGCCCCCGCTGCTCAAGATCTTCGATCAACGCGGCGGCCGGCTTGTCGAAGGTAGCTGCCTTTGTCGTCAGCCCGTCGCGGATGTCTTCCTGCGGGCCGGTGCCGTGGAAGTCCCAGCCCCAGTCGAAGAGGTGCACAAACCGCACGCCCTCTTCCACCAGCCGCCGGGCAAGCAGGCAGTTGTTGGCCAGGCTCGTCTGCCCCGGCTGGGCTCCGTAGGCCTCGAGGGTTTCCGGCGACTCCTTGGAGATGTCCATCACCTCCGGCACGCTCGCCTGCATCCGGAAGGCGAGCTCGTATTGGGCAATACGGGTGAGCGTTTCCGGGTCGCCGAGGGCTTCTGCCTGCAGCTGGTTGAGGTCGCGGAGGGCATCGAGGCTCGTCCGCCGCATCTGCCGGCTCATGCCTGCTGGGTCTGAGACGTAGAGGACGGGATCGCCTTTCGAGCGACACTGCACACCCTGATACACGCTCGGCAGAAAGCCCGAGCCAAAGCTCGCCGTGCCGCCGTTGGGCTGCACGCCCGAGGAGATCAGCGTCACAAAACCGGGCAGGTTGGCGTTTTCACTGCCCAGGCCGTAGGTCACCCAGCTGCCGAGGCTCGGCCGGCCAGCCCGCGGGCTGCCGGTGTAGACGAGCAGCTCGGCTGGGGCGTGGTTGAACTGGTCGGTGTGCATGCTGCGGATCAGGCAGAGGCGATCGGCAACGCGGTGCAGGTTAGGAATCGCGTCGGAGAGCTCCATGCCGCTCTCGCCGCACCGCACCCAGGAGCGGGGCGTGCCGAGGAGCTTGGGCGTGCCGCTGGTAAACGCAAAGGTCTTGCCCTCAATCGTCGACGCCGGGCACTCCTCGCCGCTGTGCTTCACCAGCTCCGGCTTGTGGTCGTAGAGGTCGAGGTGCGGCGGTGAGCCGGTGAGATGGATCACGATCATCCGCGTGGCCTTGGCCGGCAGCGGCGGCAGGCGACTTGCCATCGGATCGGCCAGCGACACCGGGGCGGCCGCGGCGGTTGACCCGCTGCCCAGCAGGTCGGCCAGCGCGATCCCCCCGATGCCGCCGGCCATGCTGCCGAGGAGATGGCGACGCGTGGCGAGCAGACGGTGTTCGGTGCGAGGGTCCATGGTGGCGTCTCTTGTGCGGTGGGGGGGTGGCTGAGGAGGCGGATGCGTCGTGGGGCAGCGCCGGCTCACGGACACATGAAAGCCTCGTCGAGGTTGAGGATCACGTTGGCGACCACCGTCCAGGCCGCCAGGCTTGCCGCCTGCTCAGCGAGATCATCCGGCAGGGGGCCCAAGGGGTCGGTCGCCATCGCCCTGGCGTCGTCGGGAGCCTGCTCGAAGCTCGCCCGGGCCTGCTCGTAGAGGGCGACCAGCCGCGACAGTTCCGCGTCGGTGGGCTCCCGGCCGAGCACGAGACGAAAGCCCCGCCGCGCCTCTCCCCAGCCGGGCTGGCCGGCCACGCCCGGGGTTTCGCGAACCATCCGTCGGGCCAACGCCTGGGCCGCCTCGACGTAGACCGGATCGTTGAGCGTGACGAGGGCCTGCAGCGGCGTGTTGGTGCTCGGGCGACGGATCGTGCAGACCTCGCGATTGGGGGCGTCGAAGGTGGCCATCGACGGGTAGGGATTGCTCCGCCGCCAGGTCGTGTAGAGGCCGCGGCGGTAGCGGTCTTCGCCGGTGCTCTGCTGCCAGTCGATGCCGCCACCGAAGGCCGCTGAGAGGCCGAGGCTCGGCTGCGGTGGATTGACGCTGGGCCCGCCCTTCTTTCGCGAGAGCAGGCCCGCCGCGGCCAATGCCTGGTCGCGAATCTCCTCGGCCGAGAGCCGCACACGCGGCCCGCGGGCGAGCAGGCGATTTTCGGGATCTTGCTGCACAAGCTCAGCGGGTGCCTGCGACTGCTGCCGGTAGACGCTGCTGGTGACGATCAGCCGGATGATCGCCTTGAGATCCCAGTTGCGTTCGATGAGCTCCACAGCCAGCCAGTCGAGCAGCTCGGGATGGCTCGGCAGCTCGCCCTGGCTGCCAAACTCCTCACTCGTGGCCACAATGCCGATCCCGAAGAACCGCTCCCAGAGCCTGTTGACCACCACGCGGGCCGTCAGCGGGTTGGCCGGATCGACAAGCCACTTTGCCAGCACCAGCCGGTTGATCTCGTCGGCGTTTGCCACGGCCGCGGTCGCAAGCACTGCAGGCACGCCCTCGCTCACCTCCGGGCCGAGGTCCTGCCAGTTGCCGCGATACTGCAGCTTCGTCACCCGACGCTTGTCGTCAGCGAGTTCTTCAAGCACTGGCACCGTGGGCCGCGGCACGGCAGCGAGCTCCTTGCGAAGCGTCTCCAGCAGCTCGCGGGCAGGCCGCAGCTCAGGAGGCTCAGGCGGGCTCTCGGGAGCCTTCTTCGCCAGCTGCGGAATGCCAGCCTGGATCTCGGCGATCTGCTGCTCCAGCGGAGCCCGCTTGGTGTCGACCGGCTCGTAGGGCACCGCGACCAACGGCGCCTCATCGCGTCGGTCGGCGTCGGCGGTGTTGTTGAAGACCGCGTAGACCTTGAAGAACTCTTCCTGCGTGATCGGATCGTATTTGTGTGTATGGCACTGGGCGCAGGCGATCGTCGTGCCCATCCAGGTGCTCAGGGTGGTGTTGACCCGGTCGACAATCGCCACCGAGCGAAACTCTTCGTCGATCGTGCCGCCTTCGCTGTTGGTCAGCGTGTTGCGGTGGAAGGCGGTGGCGATCCGGTCGTCGAGCGTCGCCTCGGGAAGCAGGTCGCCCGCGAGCTGTTTGATGGTGAACTCATCAAACGGCATGTTGGCATCGAAGGCCCGGATCACCCAGTCGCGGTAGGCCCAGATCGTGCGGGGCGGGTCGTCGGCGTAGCCGGCGCTGTCGGCATAGCGGGCGAGGTCGAGCCACTCCCGGGCCATGTGCTCGCCGTAGCCTTCATCGGCCAGCAGCCGGTCGACGAGCTGCTCGACGGCATCGCTCGACGGGTCGGCGACAAACGCGTCGATTGCTTCCGGAGAGATCGGCAGGCCGGTCAGGTCGAGGGCCAGCCGGCGAGCGAGCGCCGCACGGCTGGCCTGCGGCTGGGGGGCGATGCCCTCGGCGTCAAGGCGGGCGAGCACAAAGCGATCGATCGGTGTGCGGGCCCAGGAGGCGTCGGCCACCTCGGGCAGGGGCGGCCGCACCGGCGGCACGTACGACCAGTGGGGCTCGTAGTCGGCCCCTGCAGCAATCCACTCGCTGACCGCTGCCACTTCAGCGTCGGTGAAGGCCTGGCCCGCACCGGGGGGCGGCATCCGCAGGTCGGGGTCGGCCGTTGTCAGCCGGGAGAGCAGTTCGCTCTCGTCGGGCTTGCCGGGAACGATCGCGGCATAGCCACCGAGGTCGGCCGTGGCGGACTCGGCCGTGTCGAGCCGCAGGCCTTCATCGCCGCCGCCCTGCCGCTCATCGGCGTCGGGGCCGTGGCAGCGGATGCACCGCTCGGAGAGCAGCGGCTTGATGTCGCGGGTGAACGACGGAGTGGCGGCCTGCAGGCTGCCCGTCGAACACGCGACGGCAACGGCGACGGCACAACGCATCAACACGAGCCTGTCGTAGGCACGGCAGCCGACTGCCTGCGATCCACGCTGATGTGGCCTACTCCGCCGTTGAAGCCCCCGCGTCTGCATCATGCCTCCTTCGGTCTCCCTCGAAGAAAAGTATATCGAACGGCTGCCCGCAGCCACTGCTGAGGGAGGGAGAATGTTTCAGAGCAGGGCGAGGCCCGCTACTTTAGAGCGAAGGTGGGAGCTGATCGGGGCTGAGATCTTTTCGGGAGGAAGCAAAGCATGGCAGGCAGCGACGGCCGGTGGTGGTGTGGGGTGAGGCGGCGACCGCGATCTGCCGCGATGGTCGCGGGAACGCTCGCGATGCTGATCTCGTTGGGGGCCGTGACCGTGCTGGCTGCCGATCCGCCGGCCGAAACGCTCCGCCTGGCCACGTTTGATGTCGACGCCACGCCGCCGGTTGGCCTCCGCATGGCCTACGACACCGTCGTCCGGCCAGCCGACCTCTCGCTGCGGAGCCGGGGCATCGCGATCCTTGGCGCGGGTGAGCCGATTGTGCTGGTGGCGGTCGACTGGATTGGGATCGGCAACGGAGCCCACGATTTCTTCCGCAAGGCGGTGGCCGAGGCGGCAGGAACGTCGCCTGTTCGCGTGGCCGTGCAGGCTCTCCATCAGCACGATGCCCCGCAGGCCGACTTCACCGCCGAGCGGCTGCTCGCAGCGATGGGCATCGACACCTACGACCGCTTCGATGGCGACTTTGCCCGCGAGATGATCGCCCGCACGGCGGCTGCGGTGAAGGAAGGAATCGCCAAGGCCGTGCCGCTGACGCATGCCGGGTTTGGCCGCGGCACGGTTGCGGAGGTGGCGAGCAACCGGAGGCTGATCGGCGACGACGGGAAGATTCGCGGCTGGCGGGCAAGCACCACCCGTGACGCGGCCCTGCGGGCGGAGCCCGAGGGGGTGATCGATCCGTTTGTGGCCACGCTCGTGCTCTGGTCGGACGACACGCCCGCTGCGGTGCTCACGTCGTATGCCACCCATCCGATGAGCTACTACCGCACCGGCGTGCCCGGCCCCGACTTCCCTGGCATCGCACGGCTGCTCCGCACGCAGGACCTGCCATCGGCGTTGCACATCTGCTTCACCGGGGCTGGCGGCAACGTCGCTGCCGGAAAATACAACGACGGCTCGCCTGCCAATCGGGTGACCTTTGCGCTGCGGCTGGCGGCAGGCATGCGAGCGGGCTACGACGAGGCCGTCGCCGACCGGCAGGCGATCACCGCCGCCGATGTCGGCTGGGCGAGCGAGCCGGTGGTGCTTGAGGTGCGGGAGGAGCTCGAGCGGGCGTCGCTGGCCGCTGCTATCAAGGCCAACGCAGACCGCGGCACGATGAACGACGCCGACGCGCTCGCCTATCTGACGCGGGTGGAGTCGGGCCGGCCGATTGATGTGACCTGCCTGCGGATGGGCGATGTGCGGATGCTGCACATGCCGGGTGAGCTGTTTGTGGAGTATCAGCTGGCCGCGCAGGAGATGCGTCCGGACCTGCAGGTGATGATGGCGGCGTATGGCGACTACGGCCCGGGCTACATCGGCACGGCCGAGGCCTACGCGCAAGGAGGCTACGAGGTGGAGGTGCGGAGCTCGTCGGTGGGCCCGCAGGCCGAGGAGGCGCTGACGGCCGCGATGCAAACGCTCTTGGAGGTGCAGCCGTGAGGTGGTCGCTGCTGACGAGCTGGGCCGTGGCCGCGGTTGTGGGCTGGGCCCTGATGCTCCCGAGCCTGGTGGCCGCCGAGCCAGCAGCGGCCGAGGCAGACTACGCCAACGACCTGCCCCGGATTCCGCCGGTGGCGGCGAGCGACGCCCTGGGCACGATGGAGGTGGCCGACGGCTTCACGCTCGAGCTGGTCGCTGCCGAGCCAATGCTTGCCAGCCCAGTGGCGATCGACTGGGATGAGGACGGCCGGCTCTTCGTCTGCGAAATGCGGGGCTACAGCGAAAACGAAGCGGATCGGCTGGGGCGGATCCGGCTGCTCCTCGACGACGATCGCGATGGCCGCCCCGACCGGGCCGAGGTGTTTGCTGAGGGGTTTGCCTGGCCCACGGCGATCTGCTGCTGGGGAGGCGGGGTGTTTGTGGGCGACGCTCCCGACATCTTCTTCCTCCGCGACACCGACGGCGACGGCCGGGCGGATGAAAAACGTCGCGTCTTCACCGGTTTCGGCACCGGCAACGTGCAGGGGCTCTTCAACTCCTTTCGCGTGGGGATCGACAACCGCATCCACGGCTCGGCCAGCTCGAGCGGGGGCGAGGTGCGGCGGGTGGAGGATGGTGAGCCGGTCGGCGAGGCGGATAGCCTGCGGGGCCGCGACTTCTCCTTCGATCCGCGGTCGGGCGACCTGCGACCAGAAACCGGCGGCTGCCAGCACGGCATGTCGTTTGACGACTGCGGCAACCGCTATGTCTGCAGCAACAGCGACCATGCGATCCGCTGCATGCTCGATGACCGCTCGCTGGGGCGGAATCCCGACTACCCCGCACCGCCCGGCCGCGAGAGCATCGCCGTGGAGGGGCCGCAGGCGGAGGTCTTCCGGGTCAGCCCGGTGGAGCCGTGGCGGGTGCTGCGAACGCGGCTGCGGGCCAGCGGGATCGTGCCAGGCATCGTGGAAGGTGGCGGCCGGCCAGCGGGGTATTTCACCAGCGCGACCGGCATCACGGTCGTGCGGGGCGATGCGGTGGGCGAGCTTCGCGGCATGCTCGTGATGGGAGACGTGGGGAGCAACCTCGTGCACCGCAAGCGACTGCGGCCGCACGGCTCGGGCGTGCGGGCTGAGCGGGTGGACGCAGGGCACGAGCTGATCGCTTCCCGCGATATCTGGTTTCGCCCGGTGCAGTTTGCCAACGGCCCCGATGGGGCGCTGTGGATCGTCGACATGCAGCGGGAGGTGATCGAGCACCCCAAGAGCCTGCCGCCGGGTATCAAGGAGCACCTCGATCTGACGAGCGGCCGCGAGGCCGGGCGGCTGTGGCGGCTCACGGCGAGCGATGCGGCCGAGCGGCCGCTGCCACCGCCGCTGCGGGATGCAACGACCGAGCGACTCGTGCAGCTGCTGGCCCATCCCAATGCCTGGCACCGCCAGACCGCACAGCGGCTGCTCGTGGGCCGCGGTGATGCGGCTGCTGATTCACTTCGGCAGATGCTGGCCGACGAGGCGGCCGCGCCGCTCGGCAGACTGCATGCCCTCTGGACCCTTGAGGGGCTCGGCTCGCTGACGCCAGGCGACCTGCAGCTGGCCCTGCAGGCATCGGCTGCCTGTGTGCGGGCAGCGGGCGTGCGGCTGGCCGATGGCGGTGTCGAGCCGTCGCCGGCGGGGACGGCGATTCTAGAAACACTCTCGCGGATGGCTCAGGAGGAGCCGGCGATCGACGTGCGGCTGCAGCTGGCCTGCACTGCTGGCGGCGTGGCGAGCGACACGCTGCGGCGGGCCATGCTCTCGCTGCTGCTGCAGCGGGACGGGGCAGATCGCTGGTGCCGCATCGCCGCATGTTCTTCGATGCATCGCGGGGATGCTGCGGCGATCGCGACGGAGTGGATCAAGAGCCAGGACGTGCTGGCGTCGCCACAGGCTCAGGCGGTGATGCCCGAGCTGTTTGCCCAGATCGGCCGAGGCGGCAGGCCTCATGAGCTGACTGCGGCGGTGGCCGCCATTGCGGAGATGGCCGCAGCGGCCGCCAGCGATGAGGCGACGCTACGGGCAGCCGAGCTGCTGGAGACGTTGACCCTGGTTGTCGGCGGCACGCTCGCGTCGGGCGGTGACGCAGGCCGGCTCGCGCAGCGGCTGTCGCGGCAGCTGGCAGCGGACTGCGTGAGGATGGCCAGCGATGCCGGCCGTCCCGCAGCCCAGCGGGCGGCGGCCGCGCGAGGCCTTGCGCTCGCTGGCCTCGATTCGGCAACGGCTGCGGCGGCCGCAGAGCTCCTCCACGACGAGCACGCCGCGGTGGCGGGGGCGGCGGTCGAGGCGGTGGGCCGACTGAAAACGCCGGCGGCCGACGCCCTGGTGGTGGAGGCTGTTGGCGAGGTGGCCGACGCGGTGCGGCCGCGAGCCCTGGCGGCTGCGACGGCAACCGCCACGCGAGCACAGCTCCTGCTTGCCGCGATCGCCGATGGTCGTCTGGCGGTGGGCAGCGCCGGGCAGGCGACGCTTGAGCGGCTGTGGCGGTTTCCCGACGCCGCTGTGCGAGAGCAGGCCATCGCCGTGCTCGGGCCGCCGCCGCCGGAGGATCGCCAGACGATGGTCAATGCCTAC
>ERZ891134.847-NODE-847-length-23192-cov-5.337684_pt1 | contig 23192 bp, 17 predicted proteins | sample MGYA00520888_ERZ891134 | MGnify/ENA primary metagenome ERZ891134 (study PRJEB32303, sample SAMEA104408692) | aquatic metagenome | biome: Brackish water; feature: Coastal; material: water | place: Baltic Sea | collected 2014-10-23 | depth 10 m ... | reverse complement strand
TTTTCACGCCCCTCAGTGGAAAGGCGCATATTTCTGCTGCTCATTGCAAGTCCAGACGATTCTCTTTCGGTAGATACCGTAGTTATATTTAAATTCGGGTATTTCTTGGCCGCAAATTCTTGAATAACCAAACACTGTTGCAAGTCTTTTTGCCCAAAAAAAGCAGTATGCGGATTGATCCAATGAAACAAACGATCGACTACATTCACCACGCCTTCGAAATGACCCGGTCTAAAATCGCCTTCGAGACCTACCGCAGATTTCCCCGGCAATGCCGTTACGTAATTATCGTTTAGCGGATAAACTTCCCCCAAGTTGGGTAAAAAAACCGCGTTTACACCCGCATTTTGGAGCTTCACCAAATCTTCAAAAAGGGTTTTGGGATAGTTTAAGAGGTCTTCTTGTTTGTTGAATTGTTTGGGATTTACAAAAATGCTCACCACAACGGCATCGTGATGCTGTTTCGCTCGGTGCACCAATTTAAGATGTCCATCGTGCAGCGCCCCCATCGTAGGCACAAATCCCAAGCTTCCGGCCAGTGATTCGCGGTATTGTTGCCATTTTTTACGGGTAAAAAACAATTTCATGGTCCAAAAAGCCCTGCAAATAAAGGGACAACCTAAGGATTTGTTTTGAAAAGTCGAATTTTTTTCGTTAATTTTGTAAACTGTCCTTCTGAAGGAACACAACCAAGCTTATGGAAGTAAAAAAGAAAAGAGTGTTGTTTGTTAGTTCTGAAATGTCTCCCTTTCTTGAGACTTCTCCACTCGCAACAATTACCCGCATGCTGCCCCAAGCATTGCAAGAACAAGACAATGAAATACGTATTTTAGTCCCGCGATTTGGTGTAATCAATGAACGCCGTAATCGTTTGCATGAAGTCGTACGATTGTCTGGCATTAACATTTCCATCGACGATAACGACAATCCGTTGATCATCAAAGTAGCATCGGTACCTAATACCAAGATGCAGGTTTACTTTTTAGATAACGAAGACTTTTTTCACCGTAAAAATGTGTTCAATGACGACGACGGTAAATTTTTTGATGATAACGACGAGCGGACGATCTTCTTCTGCAAAGGCGTAATGGAAACCGTTAAGAAATTGGGCTGGGCACCGGATATTATTCACTGCCAAGGTTGGATGACGAGTTTGATTCCCCTGTATTTAAAAACTATTTACAAGAACGAACCGGTTTTTTCAAACGCTAAAATTGTGTATAGCGTTTACCATGAAGCTTGCAATGATTCTCTCGGTTCTGATTTCATGCGCAAAGCCAGCATGAATAGTATCGACGATTCTTGCTTGGAATGCTTTGGTAATGGTTCTGTAAATCAAATAAACATTGGAGCCGTTAAACATTCCGATGCCATCGTTACCGGCTGTGCAGAAGCTCATAAATCTGTTGAAGATTTCCTTGAAGGCAAATTGGTAATGCGCCATACCGACGATAACATACAAGAAGACTATGTTTCGTTTTACGAAAAATTAATGTCTTAATTTATATTAGACCTCACTTCGACTGCCACCTCGTGAAGTTCCTCTATAAAATTACGCTTTGCCTACTCCTCATAGGAGGGGCTGCCTCCTGTCAGAAACGCGAAGGAAACATAATCTTACCAGGAAAATCGTCTAACGGACAACTTGGACTAGAGATTCGGGATACCTTCCTGTTGAGAACCCAAACAGTTAAAGAAGATTCTTTACCGGGTAATGGCCTTAGTTACTGCTTAATAGGCTCTATTAATGATCCCTTTTTGGGTAAAAGCACGGCCAATATGTACGCTGATTTAATCTTGATTGAGCCCAATTCTAATTTTCCAAATACTCTTACACCCGACTCTGCTGTGCTATTTATACCGACGGTAGACGGACTGAATCACTACGGAAATAGGAATTATCCATTAGAGCTTGGTATTTATCCGATCGCAGAGTCTATCGACATCAATAAAACCTATTATCAAACCGATACCGTTGCCATTGATAGGGGTATCCGTACGATTTATAAGGGCTCATTAAATAATACTTACAAAGACAGTGTTCAGTATCGTAAAACAAAGTTGAGGCCTTATAACGGAATCCGAGTAAAGCTATCTACCGACATGGCCGAAAAACTGATGTCTTTACCCAAAGAGGCCTATGAAACCAATGATGGTTTAGATAAACATTTTAAAGGGATCGCCATTTTGCCACAAAACACCCAAATGATACCCACAGGGGAAGGTTGTTTTTCGGTTTTTGACGTTAATAACATATTGTCGTTGGATTATAGAGCCAAAATATTATTGTATTATGGCGACTCAAACACCTTTGTTTTTGGGTTTTCTGGCAGAAAGCAAACCATTAACAACGGTAAAACTGGACCTTATCCCTACTGGGTACAGGAACAGCTCAATGCGCCTGATTCTACTTTTGAAGAAACGTATTGCCAAGCGCTTAGCGGTGTAAAAACACGTATTCAAATTCCTCAACTTTTCGATTTGATTTCCCAAAACAACGTGGCTATTAATAACGCTTACATAGAATTTTCAATAAAAAACTACAGCGAATATTTCTTTGCGGCACCGCGTTTGAACCTTTTCCAACCCGCGAGCAAAGACTCACGCAGGAACTTTCTTATCGAGGATGCGGCTTCCTTGTCGAATTACGGCGGGGTATATAATCCGAGCACGGGTACCTATCGATTTACCATTACGCGACATGTTCAAAACTTACTTAACAGCAAGTTTTTTAACGACATAGATCGGAATTGGGGATTGTATTTAGCCGTACCCAGCGACCAGCCTGTTATTGGCGCACGGAGCATAATTGATCATACTAAAACAAAATTGCACGTTACTTACACCAAACTAAATTAGATTATATTCGTTTCGTACTTAGATGAGCAATCGCAAACCCTATCAACTAGTAAGTCGGGAATGGAAACCCACCGACACCACATTTACGGTTAATGGCGTAGAAATCGGCAAAGAATTGATGATGATTGCGGGTCCCTGTGCCATTGAAAATGAGGAACAAATCTTCACTATTAGCGAATTTCTTTCCAAGCAAAATATAAAGTTCATGCGAGGTGGCGCCTACAAACCACGCACCAGTCCTTATTCATTCCAAGGTTTGAAAACAGAAGGCCTGGTAATGATGCGCAAAGCGGCCGACGCGCACGGATTAGCGGTAGTTTCTGAAATCATGAGTATTGACAAAGTAGACGAATTCAACGACTACGTCGATATTTTTCAAGTTGGAACCCGCAATATGCAGAACTATCCGCTATTACGTGCTTTGAGTAAAAACAACAAACCTGTTTTGTTGAAACGCGGCATGAGCAGTACCATTGAAGAATGGTTATTAGCAGCAGAATACATAGTTTCTGGTGGAAATGAAAAAGTGATTCTTTGTGAGCGCGGCATACGCACTTTTGAAACTGCCACACGCAATACCCTCGACTTGTCTGCTATTCCCTTAGTGAAACAACTAAGTCACCTACCCATAATCGTAGACCCTAGTCAAGGCACCGGAGTGCGCGAACTGGTTTCGCCCATGAGTGCAGCCGCTATTGCTGCTGGTGCCGATGGATTAATTGTAGAGGTTCACAATCAGCCCGCAGAAGCACTTAGTGACGGAGAGCAGAGCATTTATTTAGACCAACTTGAAAAATTAATTGTGAAACTCTCTCAAATCGCAGCTGTTAATGAAAAACGCTTCGATTTTCAATCTACTAACGTGAATATACCCTCTTAATTTTTTTTTCAGCCCCGCCACTATTATCTTCGGGGGCTGAGCATGAGTAACGATAAACAATCATGGGGAACCCGCGTCGGTTTGATACTGGCAATGGCGGGTAACGCCGTAGGTCTTGGAAACTTCCTCCGATTTCCCGTTCAAGCTATAAATAACGGTGGTGGAACCTTCATAATTCCTTATTTAGTTTGCTTTTTCTTGATGGGAATACCTCTTTTATGGATAGAATGGTCTACCGGGCGTTTTGGAGGTAGAAATGGCAATCATTGCACTCCTTTTATCCTAGACAATATGGGTAAAAAACGGCTTTGGAAATATATTGGTGTTTTCGGAATCTTTACCAATATTGCCGTAGCTGCCTATTACACTTATATCGAAAGTTGGACTTTAAGCTATGTTTTTCATTCCTTAAAGCAAACGTTTAGCGGCTTAAATCAATTTGAAGTAGCCCAATTATTTGGCAGTTATGTTGACCTAAACACCAATACCATGGGTATTCCTTTTGAACCTGTGATTATTTATATTTTCTGCTTGGCCATTAACGTTTATATTCTGTCTAAAGGATTGGAAGGCGGTGTGGAGAAGGTAGCCAAAATAGGGATGCCTTTGTTAATTGCCTTCGGCGTTTTTCTTGCTGTACGCGGTCTTACTTTAGGAAGTAACGGCGCTCCTGTAGGTTGTACCGACTGTAATGCCTTTTTAGGGTTGGATTTCTTATGGAAACCCGACTTTAATAACCTTTGGGACGCTAAAGTATGGTTGGCGGCAGCTGGACAAATATTTTTCACCCTTTCTGTGGGTATGGGAACCATACATTGTTATGCCGCTTATGTAAAACCCAAGCAAGATGTAGCTTTAAACGCCATGGCTGCAGGTTGGATGAATGGCTTTGTTGAAATCGTATTAGGGGCCTCTATTGTAATTCCTATCGCTGTTGGATACCTCGGATTAGACTGGGTAAAGGAAAACGCTTCTTTTTCTATGGCCTTCCAAACCATGCCCTATTTATTTGGAAAATGGGGAACGGCTTTGGCCACCGCCGCAGGTTTTATGTGGTTCGGACTTTTGTTTTTCGCTGGAATTACTTCGTCATTAGCTATGGGAACTCCTTGGATGGGTTTCATGCAAGACGAATTTGGATACAGCATTAAAAAATCAGCCATTACCTTCGGAATCGTAACGCTTATTATGGGACTGCCAACGGTTCTTTTCTTCAAAGAAGGCGTTTTTGATCAATATGATTACTGGGCTGGAACGGTAGTTTTGGTGGTTTTTGCACTCGCAGAAAGCATTTTATTCGGTTGGATTTTTGGAATTGATAAGGGTTGGGACGAAATCAATCAAGGCGCAGATATCACCCTTCCTAAAATATACAAGCCTATTTTAAAGTATATTACCCCAACGATGCTCCTGATCATTTTCGTAGGAAGTTTAGTTTTGCCTAAAAATAACGATTGGGAAAAGGCCTTTAAAGAAGAATGGGTTTTTGACGAATCTAATAGCATAATTGGACAAATAACGAACAGCGATATCAAACACAATCGCGATTGGTTCTCGACTGTATATGAGGCCCCTTCCGATGGAATAATCACTGAAGTTATACCAGGTGAAGAAGGTATATTACCTGTGATTGTAATTGGCGAAGTGCCCAAAAGTCCATTAATCTCCATAGACCAACTCAACACTATCGAAAACACCAAACAAATAGAACTACACAATGCAAACGATATTATAGACGTAAAGCCTGGACAAATAATTCAAGCGGGTTTCCCTATTGCGCAAGGATGGCATGTAAATCCTATATTTTACAGAGGTTTTGCCCGGATGATGCTTTTGGGATTATTTCTCTATTTAGCCATTTTGGTACACCTCGCTAACAAAAAAAGAAAGTTAAACCTATGAGCAATAGCGCATTAATTACCATGATATTAACGCAGTTATTCGTAATTGCAGTAACCGGTTACTTTTTCTATAAAGTGCTTACAACTCCAAATAAAGAAGAAGATTAATCTTGAGATTATTTGATTACACCGAGTTCTTTACCTACTTTGGTAAAGGCAGCAATGGCTTTATCGATATGCTCAGGGGTGTGCGCGGCGGATAATTGTACGCGGATTCGAGCTTGATCTTTAGGTACTACTGGATAAAAGAAACCAATCACATAAATACCTACTTCGAGCAATTTATCTGCCATTATTTGACTCAATTTTGCATCGTAAAGCATAATGGGAACAATGGCACTGGCACCATCTTTATAGTCAAAACCAGCCTCTTTCATACCAGCTTTAAATCGGTTCACATTTTGTTCCAAACGATCTCGCAATTCTGTGGTTTCCGCAAGCATATTAAGCACCTCAATACTTGCCCCTACAATACTTGGCGCTAAGGAATTCGAAAACAAATAGGGACGTGATCTCTGCCGTAATATTTCAATAACTTCCTTCTTACCGGTTGTATAACCACCCATGGCACCGCCTAAGGCTTTACCTAAAGTTCCTGTTATGATATCTACCTCACCATGTACTCCACAATATTCAGGAACGCCTTTACCCGTGGCTCCTATGAAACCCGCCGCATGGCATTCGTCGGTCATCACTAATGCATCATATTGCTTACCTAGGGCCACGATTTTATCCAATTGGGCTACATATCCATCCATAGAGAATACCCCATCAGTTACAATGATTTTGAAACGGGCACCGTCTGCATTGGCTTGTTGCAATTGTACCTCAAGGTCGGTCATATTATTATTCTCGTAGCGATATCGTTTTGCTTTACACAAACGCACTCCATCAATAATAGAAGCATGGTTTAAGCTATCCGAAATAATGGCATCTTCAGCACCAAATAAGGGCTCAAAGACCCCACCATTGGCATCAAAGGCAGCCGCATAAAGTATGGTGTCTTCTGTACCATAGAACTCAGCTATTTTACGCTCAAGTTCCTTGTGAATGTCTTGGGTTCCACAAATAAAACGCACGCTACTCATTCCGTATCCGAGCGTTTCAATTGCACGTTTGGCGGCATCTACAACACGAGGATGGCTGCTCAATCCCAAGTAATTATTGGCACAAAAATTCAGCACTTTTTGTCCGCCCTCTAATGTGATTTCAGCATCTTGTTCCGAAACAATAATCCTTTCACGTTTTAAAAGTCCCGCTTCTTGAATGTTTTTAAGCTCGTTTTCTAGGTGTTGTTTTAATGATCCGTACATGCGTGTTTTTTATAAGTTATGATCGCAAAAATAACGAAGAAAGTATACAGCTTTTGTAAAAGGTCTCAAATAAATGGCAATATCTCTTCGAGCCAGTTTCTATGGTTTCCTAAGCGAGGCACCTTGTTCTGTCCACCGAGCTTCCCCTTAGATTCCAACCAACGCTTGAACGTAAGCGGACTCGCCAAATGCACAAAAGGTTTCTTCATAAGCAAATCTCCTACCCTCTTACCGGCATAATCGCTATTCACAACCTTGAGCTCCTGATCAAAAACTTTTATAAAATCCTCTATTGACTCTGGATTTTGCTCGAATTCGAAAATCCATTCGTGACCTTCTCTACCGATTTCAAAACAGGGAGCCCCTGTATAATCCACTACGCTTAATCCAAGTTTTTTACACGTTTCGGTTACCGCAGTTTCGGCATTATCCATGATTAATTCCTCCCCAAAGGCATTGATAAAAAGCTTGGTTCTTCCTGTTATTTTGAATAAATACGGTTCTGTTTGTGTAAATTCTACTGTATCGCCGATAACATAGCGCCACAAACCGGAATTGTTGGTTACCACTATCGCATAGCCCACTCCTACCTCTACTTGCCAAAGAGGAATACAATAATCGGGACCTTTGTTGACAGGATAAAATTCATAAAACACCCCATGATGTGTCATAAGTAGTAAGTCGCGCTGGTCTTTATAGGCTTGCACACCAAAGAATCCTTCACTAGCGTTATAGGTTTCGATGTATTTCATGTGCTCACCTGGAATCAACCCTTTGTAATTTTCGCGATACGGCTCAAAACTCATGCCGCCGTGAATAAAAAGTTGCAGATTAGGCCAAACTTCATGAATATGATTCTTACCAGAAATTTCAAGTACCCTATTTAACAATACCATTGCCCAAGTCGGGGCTCCAGAGATACTCGTTACATTTTCATTTAATGTTGCCCGCGCCATTTTCTCTACTTTATCCTCCCAGTTGTCCATAACGGCTATGGTTAAGTCGGGTGTACTTTTGTGATTGGCCCAAGAGGGCATATGAACCATAAGTATGGCGCTGAGGTCTCCGACATAAGCCTTGCCATCCATTTCGTTCATTTTGTGTGTTCCACCTATTAAAATGCCCTTACCGTCAAAAATATCGGAACTGGGATAAAAAGAATGAAATTGGGTTAAAGGTTCTTTACTGCCTTTAAAATGCGTATGTTCAAGTGCCTCATACGTAATGGGAATAAACTTTGATTCGTTACTAGTGGTGCCTGAACTTTTTGCAAACCACGTAATATCGGCAGGCCACAAAAGTTGCTGTTCACCGTCCATAGTGCGTCTTATGTAGGGCTTAAGCTCTTCATAGCCGACTACGGGTAAGGCATTCTTGAACTCTTCGTAAGTTAGTTTGCCATCAATCCCGAAATTTTGACCATACTCTATTCGACCCAGTTTATCGACAAAATATTCTAATAAACCTTCCTGATTTTTTTGAGCGTTATGCGCCAATTCCCAAAGCTCCTGATGTCTTTGTTTAAAGTACCAACTAATCGCGCCTGAAATCATAATTTTTGCAAGTGCAAAGTGGTGATTTTCTTTGTAAGTATCAAGCGTGGAACTCGCTTTTTTCAACGATTCCGTCTCTTAATCGGATTATTCGTTTGGCATGCTGCGCGATATCTTCCTCATGTGTTACTAAAACTATGGTATTTCCACCATTATGAATTTCATCGAATAAGGCCATAATTTCATGAGATGTTTTGCTATCTAAGTTCCCCGTAGGCTCATCTGCTAATAGAATACTCGGATTGTTTACAAGGGCCCGGGCTACTGCCACACGCTGTCTCTGTCCACCAGAAAGTTCATTTGGCTTATGATTCATCCTATCACCTAAACCTACTTTATTCAATACTTCTTTGGCGCGCTCTTCTCTTAATTTTTTCGGGACACCCGAATAGACTAAAGGCAAGGCCACATTATCAATGGCGTTCATGCGATTCAATAAGTTAAATGTCTGAAAAACAAAGCCAATTTCTGCATTGCGCACTTCGCTTAATGCCACGTCTGACATTTTACTTACTTCTTTGTTGTTCAGCCAATAATCACCGTTGGTAGGTGTGTCTAAACAGCCAATTATATTCATTAATGTGCTTTTGCCAGAGCCCGAAGGACCCATAAGCGCGGCATACTCTCCTTTTTCGATTTTAAGGTCAATGCCGTTTAATGCAAAAACCACTTGTTCTCCTAATTGATAACGCTTTGTTACGTTGCTAATATCAATTAGAGATTTAATCATGTTGTTCGATTACTTTAGGCACTCTGAAGAAATCACTATCGCTTTTTGGTGCATTTTTCAATGCATCGGCTTTGGTAATATCTTGAATTACTTCGTCATTTCTAAGAACCGTGTGACTTTCACTCATGTAAATAAGCGGTTCTACGTTGGTAGTATCTACCTCTTTCAATTTTTCACACATCGCTAAAATATTCTCTAAGTCTTGTCGGATGTTTTCCTTTTCATTTCCTTCAAAGGAGAGTCGCGACAAATGTGCTAATGTATCGATTTTCTCGTCGGTTATTTTCATACTATTTTAGCTTCAGTTAAATCTTTATTTATAATCGAATATACCTTTTCTGCTAGGTCTTTGGCATCGTCTATCGATAAGTCTTTGGTTTGAATCGGTGCATGTACTTTCATTCTCATTTTCCCGGGAGACATAAAATTGGTAAATACATTAAACCGCTTCATGTTATCGAAGATAGTAACTGGCACGACTGGCAAACCTTTTTCAATGGCCAATTTAAATGCTCCTAATTTTAGGGGATATTTCATAACGGGAGCGTTGTCTGGTATTCTACCTTCGGGAAAAATAAGCAAACTTGCCCCTTTATCTAGTTTTTCGCCTGCTTTCAGAAAAGCCTCATGAGAATTTCTCAAACTTTCTCTTTTCACTGGCACGTCTATGGTTTTAAACCAAATATTAAATAATGGAATTTTGCTCAATTCCATTTTGGCCATGAAAAAATTAAAGGTAGGTAAAAAACCACCCATTAACACGATATCGAGATAGGAAATGTGATTAGCACAAAAAACGTATTGTTCTTGGGGATCAATGCGTTGCTCATACCGCACATCAGGGAACATGCCTGTAAGCAGACTGGCCACGTGGGCCCAGAATTTGCGGATTTTATCGGCGTAATAATACGTACTTTCTCGAGAGAGCAACACCCACAATAAAGGATATAATAACAAAAAAACACCTATGAAAACAACCCCATAGAATCCCATGTACACATATCCTAAAAACCTTTTGATCATCTTTTTTTCTTTGCAATATATACCAATAGCGTAATAATCATAGAAAGAGATAAATACATCTGTATTTCAAAGCTGGCATAAGTTCCTACTTTCAATTTTTCTTCTAAGTTTTCTATAGCCGTGACTCTTTTTTGCTGTTTGAGAGTCTGCGTGTACAAGGTAGTATCTTTGGCGATGTAGGCATCAATAGCTTGAACTTGGCTATTTTTAAAATGTTCAAATTGAACAGGTTGATTGCTTTGTATGTGTTTGTAAACCGCAATGTTGCACAAAGCGGCAATCAAGGCCATTGTTAAACTGGCAAACAGTGTTTTCCCTAAAGTTATAGGCGTTTCTGAATCTTCCACCATGAAACTTTTGACTAATAAAAATACACCAATACCTAAGATAAAGATATTGCCCAAGGTAGGCACTGCGGATACAAAGTTGCGATGTAAGTATAACTGATTAAGGAAATTAATCAATAACATGCTGGCACTAAGTGAGCCAAAAGCGATACCATAAACGATCACACGTTTTAACATGTTGACAAAGGTACGGAGGATTTGATTTTATATGAATGGAAATTAATGACAAACAAAAGGCCGGTTGCAACCGGCCTTTTGAGTGGACAAGAATCAGGATTCTTCGCCTTCATCGGGACGGTTATACTCATCGAAATTATATTCGGGGAGTAGGTTGGACTTCACATGACCGATGGTTTCATTTAACGCATCAGAGAACTTATTAAAGTCTTCTTTGTACAAATGAAGCTTAGTTTTGGTGAAGGAGCCATCGTCGAATCGGCTTCTTTTGCTCTCGGTGATGGTAATGTAATAATCGTTATTTCGTGTGGCTTTCACATCAAAAAAATACGTACGTTTACCCGCTCTCACACGACGAGAGAAAATGTCTTCCTGGTGATCTTGATCTTTGTAGTTGTCTTCATGCATAGGCATACCTTTCGTTTTTGTTTATTAGCAAATATGCAAAAAATATTGAGCTTCACCTCAATTTCATGACTTTTTTATGAAGGTTTTTCGACACTTTTTGTAACCTTTCCATTTTATTGCACACAACATTTCTCTAATAGGGTAAGTGTCAAGACGTCACTAAGACTCAAGTGATTGATTTTCAAATAACCAAGAATAATATTCGTTTGTTTCAACAAGTATTTCATGGGTGCCCTTTCCACTCAAGTTTCCGTTATCTAAAACCCAAATTTCATCAGCTTTTAATATAGGTGCAATACGATGGCCACTCATAATGATAGTTTTACCCTTTAGGGCTATTTTTAATTTATCGATTATTGCCGCTTCCGTTTCCGCATCTACCGCACTCAAACAATCATCAAAAATATAAATATCGGCATTACGCATTAAGGCTCTTGCCAGCGACATCCGTTGTTTTTGTCCGCCCGATAATGAAACGCCGCGTTCTCCAATTACGGTGTCTAAACCTTTAGGAAATTGTGCAATATCTTGACCTAACGAGGCAAATCCGATTACTTTTTGCAATTCTTCTTCGCTTACTTCAGATTCGCTGCCAAAAACTATGTTCTCTCTAAGCGTATCACTGAATAAAAATGTATCTTGTTGAACATAAGCCACTTTCGAACGAAAGGCCGAAAGCGCAAAATCCGACATATCCGCGTCATCCACGTTATAATGTCCTTTTTGAATTTCTAACTGCCTCGTCAGCAACTGTATTACTGTGGTTTTCCCGCTTCCTGTTTTCCCTATAAGGCCAATAAACTGACCTTTTGGAATTTCGAGCTCCATATCTTGGAGTGCAGGATAATCTTTATCCAAATACTGGTAGTGAGGAACATTTAACGTTAACTTTTGGAAATCTGGGAATGGCGTTAACCCTGTATCGGGCTGTTCGGGCTCGTTCAAAAATTCGTTTATTCTTTTTTGACTTGCGCTCGCCTTTTGCACTAATGCAGTGGTCCAGCCTAAGCTCGCTACTGGCCAAATAAGCATATTTAAATAAATGATAAACTCAGCCACATTTCCCGGTGTAAAACGACCTGCTTTAACCTCCCATCCCCCTATGTATAATACCAAAATGGTACTTAAGCCCATGAGAAGGGTCATTAACGGAAAAAATATGGCGTTTACTTTTGCTAGTTGCAGATTCTTAGCTTGAAATACTTTACCGGACTCCAAAAAATCTTTATTAAAATGCCGCTCTGCACCAAACGATTTTATAATCCGAATTCCTGCAAACGTTTCTTGCGCTTTAGTTGTAATGAGCGAAAGCTGCTCTTGGATACGCTTGTTTCCGATGTTGATTTTCTTACTTACTATATATATGGAATAGGAAAGAAATGGAAGAGGCAATAACACCCAAATAGTTAAAGAGGTATTAATCATTAGCATTTGGGCCACTATCATAATAAAGGAAAACAATACATTGGCAAAATACATTATCGAAGGACCTATGTACATGCGCACGTTCGATACATCTTCAGAAATACGCGACATTAAATCGCCCGTGTAATGGTTGCGGTAAAACTCCTCACTAAGTCGTTCGTATTTTTGAAATATCTCATTTTTTTGGTCGTACTCAATATTCCTTGAGGTAACAATCAAGGTTTGACGCATCAAAAACAAAAATATACCCTTTAACAAGGAAGCAACAAAAATCGCCACCCCAAATCCCAATACTGTTTTTAGGGCTGCCCCGTAGAGCAAATCGTTTTCTATTAAAGAAATATTTTGGGAAATCCACAGCGCATCATCAATTCCCAATCGCACAAACACGGGAATATAGATGGCAAAAAGGTTACTTAATACAACACATACAATGCCTAAAAGTATTAGCCATTTATATCGGAAGAGGTATTTATTTAATGAGGCTAGTTCAGACACGTTGTAAAGGTTTACAAAGGTACTTTGAAAAAAATTCTGATCTCCGAAAACTTTTTTAATCTTTCCTTGTTCTTTATGCGGGGTAGATTTAAGTTTTCATAGCTGGCAAGGTCCTGGGGTAATTCCCGGGATTTTGCTTTTTAGCGCCATTTCAAAAGTTTTTAAAATATTTTAGCAGGTAGTTTCCACATGTTATCCATATTTCGTATCTTTGCCCTCCAATTGAGTAGCATATGCATTTAACCGCAGAACAAAAGAAAGAGATTTTTGCCAAATTTGGTGGCGATGAGCGCAATACTGGCAGTACCGAGGCACAAGTTGCCATGTTTACCGAGCGTATTAACTACATCAGTAACCATTTGAAACAAGCGCGTAAAGACAAGAGCGCAGAATTGTCATTGATTAAACTTGTAGGTAAGCGTAGAAGTTTGCTTAACTACCTAGCGAAGCAAGACATTTTCAAATACCGCGAATTGATCAAGGAATTAGGATTACGTAAGTAATTCACAACTCCTCTTATGAATAGAAAAGCCCCGTTCGCCAAAGCGAAGCGGGGCTTTTTGTTTAAAAAAATTTCAACTTATGAATATCACTAAAACCCAATTTGATACCGGTAATGGCCGTATCATTAACATCGAAACCGGGCGTATGGCCCGTCAAGCACACGGAAGTTGTGTAGTTACCGTGGGTAAAACCATGTTATTGGCTACCGTTGTGAGTAGCTATGACGCAAAAGAAGGTGTAGATTTCTTGCCTTTGAGCGTTGATTATCAAGAAAAATTCGCCGCTGTTGGACGTATTCCTGGCAGTTTTTTGCGCCGTGAAGCGCGCTTGTCTGATTATGAAATATTAATCTGTCGTTTGGTTGACCGTTGTTTACGTCCGCTTTTCCCAGAAGATTATCATGCCGATACCCAAGTTATGATAACTCTTTTGTCTTCGGATGAAAACGAAATTCCCGATACCTATGTCGGTCTCGCCGCTTCTATGGCATTGATGTTAAGCGATATTCCATTTAACGGACCTATATCAGAAGTACGTGTAGGACGTATCGACGGAAAGTTCATCATCAATCCTACTCGCGCAGAGTTGGCACTATCTGATGTAGACTTGCTTCTTGGTGGTACTGCCAAAGACTTGAACATGGTTGAAGGTGAAATGAACGAATTGTCGGAAGACGAATTTTTGGAAGCCCTTAAATTCGGTCACGCTGCCATTCAATCTCAATGTGCCGAACAGTGGAATATGTTAGAGCAAATGGGTGGTAAGAAACCTGTACGCGAATACAATCATGAAGATAACGATGAAGCCTTGCGCGAACGCGTTATTGCTGAAACTTCTGCTGCCATTCGCGAGGTTGCCGAAAGTGGAAAATCGAAAAAAGAGCGTTCAGAAGCTTTCCGCGCCGTTTTAGATGCCTATTTAACCCAGTTTGAAGGACATGAAGACCAAGCTCGCATGGTTCGCTTAACCAAGAAATATTTCCACGAAGCAGAATACAACCAAATGCGTGCCATGATTTTAGAATCTGGCAAGCGTTTAGACGGTCGTAAAACAGACGAAGTACGTCAAATCTTTACCGAAATTGATGTATTGCCTGCTGCCCATGGATCTTCTTTGTTTACCCGTGGAGAAACCCAATCTTTAACTACTGTTACCCTAGGGGGTAAAACCGATGAGCAATTGCTGGATTCACCAACCGTTCACGGACATAGCCGTTTAATGTTGCATTACAACTTCCCTGGTTTTTCAACTGGAGAAGTACGCCCAAATAGAGGTCCCGGACGCCGCGAAATCGGTCACGGTAACTTGGCTTTACGCGGTCTTAGAACCATGCTTCCTAAAGACGTTCCCTACGTAATCCGTATTGTAAGTGATATTCTAGAATCTAATGGTTCCTCTAGTATGGCTACAGTTTGTGCAGGTTCTATGGCTCTAATGGATGCGGGTATTCAATTGCAAAAGCCTGTGAGTGGTATCGCAATGGGATTAATCACTGACGAAACTGGAAAATTCCAAATTTTGAGCGACATACTTGGAGATGAAGATCACTTAGGTGATATGGATTTTAAAGTAATCGGAACAAAAGACGGTATCACTGCCTGTCAGATGGACATTAAAATCGATGGTTTGAACTGGGATATGGTTGGACAAGCATTGAAGCAGGCAAGTGCCGGCCGTATGCACATCCTAGGAGAAATGGCGAAGAGCATTAGTCAGCCAAGCGGCGAACTTAAGCCTCATACACCTAGAATTGAATTAATTGAAATCGAGAAGGAATTCATTGGTGCAGTTATCGGACCAGGTGGTAAAATCATTCAAGACATCCAATTGCGCACCGGAACTACCATCTCTATCGAAGAACGCGATGGAAAAGGTTTCGTTGAAATCCTTTCGGAAAATGCCGATAATATGCAGGCAGCCATAGATATCGTAAAAGGTATCGTAGCCATTCCTGAGGTAGGCGCTACCTATTCAGGTAAAGTAAAAACCATCACTGATTTTGGTGCATTTGTTGAATTTATGCCTGGAAAAGACGGTTTGCTTCATATCAGCGAGATCTCTTGGGAAAAAACACCAAGCATGGAAGGTTTATTCGAAGAAGGTCAAGTTTTAGAAGTAAAATTGGTAGAAGTAGACAAGAAAACGGGCAAATTCCGTTTGAGTCAGCGTGCGCTTACTCCAAAACCAGAGGGATACGTAGAACGTGAACGCGAACCACGTCCGAGCAATGGTGGCCGCAATGGCGACCGTCGCGACGACCGTCGTGGTGGAAACGGTGGCAACCGCCGCCGCGACTAATTAGCAACTATAATCGTTCATATTAGAAGGTCCGCTCGTTTCGAGCGGACCTTTTTTTATTAGAATGACACCATAAGCTAAACCAATCCTTTATTCCGCATCAAACTCAATAGCATATAAAAGTAGGCTATTAATACCGCAAAGGCTTTCAGTTGAGCGGTTTCTACGATCCAATATCTGAGCGCTCTTGGATAGATATCGGTAGGACCTAAAATGGTAAAAAGCAATATAGCGCTGAGAATTATCGATACTGAACGACGGCGTTCTATGGCTTCCCCCGAGAAAAAGAGGGCTATTCCGCCTACGGCTATTACGTAGGTAGCGGATTCGGACATGTGGTTGAAGAGGACGACCCACAGCAGTAAACTGGCTCCGTATTGCAGGGGAGCAACGTATGAGCGGGTGAGCATACCGCGACTTTGGTTTTGGGCGTTTTTATGTATAAACCACAGGGGTAGCAATTGCAAAATCAAGGCCGCCAGCAATATCATATTTTTAGAGGGAAGGTATCCAAACCACGCCTGAAACCATCCCATAAAACTGAGCTTTACGTAGGTACCGCCGTCTTGTTGCAGTAATAAAAACCACCAACGGTATTCGGAAATCAGGTAATCTCTGCTGACAAAAATCAAAGGCAATAGCAGCAATATTGCCGCATAAATAGCACCGAAAAAGATAGCTCTAGGAAGGCTTCTGGGCCGCAAAATGAACAAGAGGAAAAAGATCCAACCGAAAATTTTTATGAATCCGGAGAGCAATATTAGCAAAACGGCTTTGCCTGTTTTTTCGCGCTGGAATGCTCCAATGGCAAATAAAAGCAATCCAAGTACCAATCCATTGCTTTGGGCGTTTAAAAGCGATGTAATGCCCTCTCCAAGCAAAAATATAAGGAGTATGTTTCGCATTTTTGCATTTAATCCAAATATTTGGTGCAGCGCCCAAAAAGGCAATACCAAATTAAGCAGGTTCCACAAGAGTAATCCTATTTCTGTGGGAAGCCAATGGAACGGCAGGAACGCCATGGCACACGTTGGGGAATATTTGAACAGGTCGTAATGTAAATCGTTACCGATAAAGAGAGGCAATTCGTTTATTAAGTTAAATCCAGACCATTTGAAAATAAGGAAGTTGTTGTAGGCGGCCACTGGAAAATCGATCCGGTCGATCTGTACTGGTCCCGCTAGCCAGAGCTTCACGCTCACCGCCACAGCAGCTAAGAGATAGAGAACGAGCAGGACTCTTGCGGTTTTGGGACTTTCCCAGAAGGAAAACATAGGCACAAAAAAAGGGGCAAAAAGCCCCTTTTTCAAATTAATTCTGTTCACATTATTTCATAACGCGCACGCCATCGTCGAATTTAACCACAAAAGCATCTTTAAAGCCTTTGGCGCGAAGTAAATTTTTATGCGCTTCTGCTTCGTCTTCTGTTTTAAATGCACCTGCGCAGTATTTGTAATACTTACCGGAACGATACATGTAAATATCTTTCAATCCCAAGGCTGAAAACTTGTTTTCACTTTGAGGTCTGAGCGACATTTTCACTTGCACTCGGTATACTACACCGGGCACAAATTTCGTTTCGTTGTTAACGGCGTTTTGTTGGCTTCCCCCGGTAGTATTTTGGATTGTTTTGGGTTCAGCGGTAGGCGCGGGTATATCAACGGGGGCGGTTTGATTGATTTCCGATTTAGGTGCACCTGCAATATTGGGCACCAAATCTACAGGATATTTGGAATAGTTGGCCGGGGCCTCATACTTATCGGGAATACCATCTTCGTCTGAATCGGTATCTATATAATCGGGTTTGCCGTCGTTATCGGAATCTTTGGTGCCTTCTACTTTATCTGGAATGCCATCGTTATCGGAATCTTCATCACGGTAATTTGGGATGCCATCGCCATCGGTATCTTTGATGCCCTCAACAGAATCAGAAATGCCGTCGTTATCGGAATCTTGATCCAAGAAATTCATAACACCGTCATTATCCGAATCGCGTGTGCCTTCTAATTTATCGGAGGTGCCATCGCCATCAGAATCTAAATCAAGATAATTAGGATTGCCATCATTGTCTACATCGGCTACGCCTTCTTTGGAATCGGGAATGCCATCGTTATCAGAGTCGGTATCGGTAAAATTCTTTTTTCCATCACCATCAAAATCGGTAGAGCCTTCCATTCTATCTGGAATACCGTCATTATCGGAGTCAAGGTCAATAAAGTTGGGTAGACCGTCTTTATCGGTATCTATTCGGCCTTCGGTAGCATCAGGAATGCCATCGTTATCGGAATCTGGATCTAGATAATCTGGAATGCCATCACCGTCTGCATCGCCTACTTTCATTTTGTCTTGTGCAAGTTCTTTAGGATCAACAAAACCTTTATTCTTGGATTTGGGATTGGCATCCGCCATTTGATTGGGCTCGTTTTCTTGGACTTCGGCCTTGCTATTGGCAGAAGCCAAAGCTCCATTAGAAGCAAGAAATTCAGAACCATCACAAGGCAATAACCCAGAAATAATGTATTCTGTTCTTCTGTTTAAGGCATGTTCTTGGTCGGTGCAAGTAACACCATCAAAACACTTATTGATGATTTTGCTTTCTCCAAAACCCTTGTATGAAAGGCCTTTAGCGGGCACACCGCGATTTACTAAATAATCGTATACAGATTTTGCTCTCGCCGTTGAAAGGGTTTGATTCAAGTCGTTACTACCGCGTGAATCGGTGTGCGAACCTAATTGTACCCGTAGACCTGGATTATCTTTTAATACAATCGCTACATGATCCAATTCTTCTTTGCTTTCACGAGTAAGTTGATAGCGGTTTACTTCATAATAAATAGGCTTAACTTCGAATAACGCACCCAAATCTTCACCTACTTTATACTTTTGAAGTCCTAAGCGCAATTTACGTTTGCCATCTGGCGTAACCACATAATTGGTTACAGACCCATATTTATAACCACAAGGATGAGCCGATAATTGCACTTTTGCGTCTTTGGGAATTTCAGAATAGATGGCCTTACCTGTAGAATCGATATCGCCTTTAATAGCCACGTTATCGTCTTCAAGGTTGTCTAAAGCGTACGAAGCTCCTGGAATTACCGCTCCTGTTTCTTCATCAAAAATCTCAACAATAAGTTCGTCTTGCGTTGGTTTGGCTGTATTGCTATCAGCATTTAAAACACGGAAGTAGAACAAATCGTCATTGACCGATTTCGCATCTCTGTTGGAAGCGAAGGTACCATATGAATCGATAACAGAAGGACCAAAATCATCACTGTTTGAGTTAATAGGCTTTCCTACGTTCAAGATCATATTTGAGTTGCGATCTATGGTGTAAATATCTAAACCACCGAAACCTAAATGTCCTTCAGAAGAGAAATAAAAATCTCCTGTATTGCTAAAACGTGGAAAGTTATCACGCAACATGGTATTGATTTGGGGACCCATATTTACGGGTTCTCCGATTTTTACGCCGTCGGGTCCATTAGAAATAATGGGTGCCTCATATAAATCAGACTTACCATAACCTCCGGGCATATCGGAAACGAAAACGACTTTGCTGCCATCTGGGGCAATAACCAAATCGGCTACATTGAACTTATCGTTATTCATTTGAAACGGAATGGACTTCCATTTTTTACCCTCTTGCTTCATCGCAAAAACTTGCAATAAAGTTTCATTATTTGCATTTGGTTTGGCCGCATTACGGGTGATATAAATGAGTCCGTTGGCTTCGTCATAATGAGAAACATATTGGTGAATTCGTTTACCATTAAAAGGAACTTCTTTAGCCGCACCAAGAATACTGTCGTTAAATTTGGCCTTAACAATAACCGTATACGGATTAAAATGCGAGGCACTTCTAATTTTCCAAAGTCCGCTCTCCTTATGAGTCTGGGTGAAATACGCATTGCCGTCAGGAGTGGCAACAATACCATAGTCTCCTAATTTGCTACTCTGAGGAATTTTTTTGGCCGTGTAGTTATCGGAGAAATTAAATTCTGCCCAGTAATCTTCCCTTTTGTCTTTATTTTCTTGATAAAATTCAAGTGTTAGCTCATCGAATAGAGGAATTCCCGCATAAAAATTATCTTTTAAAAATAAGATAAGCGAATCTGAAAGTCCGTACATTTCCATTTTACGGGCTGAAAGCGCGTAATAGAGTAAGTCTAAGGGACTTACTTCATTAGGATATTTTTCAGCAAGTTCAAAATAGGCGTCAAATGCTTTATCCGTAATTTCCATACGACTATAGGAATAGGCCAGCATTTTCTGATTGGGATAATCGCGTTTTTTAGCAACGGTTTTACCGCCATTGATGCGCACAATCTCTTCGTATTTCTCCTGTTCAAGGAGTTTCAACATTTTAGATTGTGCATTGGAAAAGGCAACCCAACAAAGTGTGAGGGTTAACAGGATAAATTTATTGAAAACGTTCATGTTTTTGCTTTTCATTATGGATTAGAAATAACGCGGTGCTATAACGCGGCGGTTGGACACATACGGAATGGCATATTGAATTCCAAATTCATGCGAACCGTTAACATACTGATTAATCGGCGCTAAACGGTGGTCATACGCGTAAACCAACGTGAAATTAGGACTTACCTGCGCCATTGCCATGATACCTGCTTCTCCACCGGTACGATAGAATGCCCCAATCGAATAATCTTCCATGTAGATAGCATGTATATTCAAATCCATTTGTACGGGTACGTTTTGTGATATTTTAATTTGCGTGGTAGGCTTGATTTTCAACTCACTATTTACCTCGTACACAAAACCGGCAAATGCATAATATTGCGTTGTAGTGGCATAGCTGATATCCACATTATTTACGGGATTGTCTCCTACAAAAACCATTCTTGGTGCAGACACACCGGCAAAGAATTTCTCGGAATACAAATAGATACCAAAGCCCGTCATAGGAGCTAAAATATTCAGGTCATTATTTCGAAATGCGACATCGGCATCCACATCGCGGTTTAATTGCGACAAGTTGATGTTGTAGTTAAACAAGCCACCTCGAAGTCCTACGGCTAAACGCAAATCTTTGGTAATTTGCTTATTCCAAGCCAATGAAAGGGCAATTTGTGTTTCGCGCATGGGACTGGCTGTTTGGAACTTTCCTAAGCTTCCTGTTTGCAAGTTCAAACCGCCTCCAAAATCACCTACCAAAGGAGAATGCACCCCTAAATTATAATAGCGAGGAGCTCCCGGCAAATTCAACCATTGCATACGTGCCAAACTATTGGCTACTAAGGTTTGCTTGGACCCTGCATAGGCTGGATTCAAGGCCAAGGAGTTGTAATCGTAGTGCGAGTACATTTGCTCCTGCTGTGCACTGAGGTTACCGACCGAAAATAAGGTCGTAACCGTGAGCATTATGCCATATATTCTAAAAATTTTCATATTTCTTGCTTTTAATTGATATTATCGTTTGATGTATATATTGCCAGTAATATCTTTTCTGTTTTGTGCGTTGGGTTTAAACACATAGTAATACAAACCCTCCGGTAACATCTCACCCTCTTTTGGTGGATTAGTCATCCATCTTGTTATGGGAATCGATGGGTGTCGTGATTTGTTACTTCCATTCCAATTATTCTTATACCCCTTGTCGCCAGAATCAAATATCACTTGGCCATTACGATTAAACACTATCAAATGTGCACTATTATATACCTTTAATCCTTTAATGATGAATAAATCATTTACTCCATCTCCATTAGGAGAAAAGGCCTCTGGTATGCGATATTGGGCATCAATATAGTCTGGAATTCCGTTACCATCGGTGTCGGTGGTACCTTCAATATTATCTGATAATCCATCACCATCCGAATCAATATCGCGGAAATCCATAATACCGTCGTTATCGGTGTCTACCGGATTATTTGGATCTGAACCAGCCTCCACTTTATCGGAAATGCCATCTCCGTCAGAGTCTAAATCACGGAAATCGTCTGTACCATCGTTGTCGGTATCTACAGGGTTCGCAGGGTCTGAACCGGCTTCTACATCATCTGGAATGGTGTCGCCATCAGAATCGGTATCGCGGAAATCTTCTTTTCCATCGTTATCGGTATCTACTGGATTGATGGGATCTGCACCAGCTTCATAGGTATCAGAGATTCCGTCATCGTCAGAGTCGGTATCGCGATAATCGGCATCGCCATCGTTATCTGAGTCGGTAGCGCCTTCTACAGCATCGGGTATCTGATCGTTATCAGAATCGGTTTCACGGAAGTCCATATTGGTATCCACATCGGCATCGGCGGGTTTTAGGTCGCCATTGTCTCCGAAGCCAGAAGTATTACCGTCCGCTTCATCCATTATACCATCCGCATCCGCATCGTTGGTATCGTCAACTATTCCATCAGAATCGGCATCGGTATGACCTTGAAGGCTCTCTAGGACATCGAATAATCCATCATCGTCAGAATCAAGATCTAAATAATCCGGAGTACCATCCATATCGGTATCAACTGCTGCAGTTAAAATTGTACCTGCATTGTCGTTAATGCCATCTCCATTGGCATCAGTAGATCCATTTTCAATAACGTCGTTAATACCGTCGTTATCAGAATCTAAATCACGGAAATCTGGAATTCCGTCGCCATCTGAATCTAAAAGAGCGTGTTTTCCATTATTCTCCGTTCTATCGGCCAAGCCGTCGTTATCAGAATCGGTATCTAGGTAATCAAGGGTACCATCGCCATCAGTATCGAAATTTTTCTCAATGTAATCGGGAATACTGTCGTTGTCTGAATCCAACAATTCTACATTGATAATTTGGGTTTTGGTGGTAATATTCCCTTGTTTATCTCTTACACTTACGGTTATGACGGGTGTACCCACGTCGCCCACAAAGAATGTATCCTGACTTACCCATGTAGAATCGACGTTACAATTATCTGTTGCCGATACAATGATGTCGTTTTTATTTAAAACCGCCTTACCTGAAGTATCGATTCCGATATTCACAGTTTTAGTCACCAAAACAGGTTTAATGGTATCGATTACGTTCACATTAAATGACGTTTGCGAAACATTACCAAACTTATCTGTAACCTTGAAAATTATTTGTTTTACGGGTCCGTCCGAACAAATTAGCGTATCCCCTATGATTTCGCGCAATTGAATACCACAATTGTCATAAGTTCCACCATCAATATCGGCAGGTTCAATAATTTCAGAACCATTTACATCCAAATAAAAATCAGGAAGGGTCGGTTTCAATACAATTACAGGAGGAGTAGCGTCTGTGTGTTGGATT
>ERZ891134.846-NODE-846-length-23210-cov-6.246685_pt1 | contig 23210 bp, 14 predicted proteins | sample MGYA00520888_ERZ891134 | MGnify/ENA primary metagenome ERZ891134 (study PRJEB32303, sample SAMEA104408692) | aquatic metagenome | biome: Brackish water; feature: Coastal; material: water | place: Baltic Sea | collected 2014-10-23 | depth 10 m ... | reverse complement strand
GAATCTAAGGAGGAGGTTGCCTCATCAAGCAACAATATGGAAGGGTTTCTAAGTAAAGCTCTTGCAATAGCAATGCGCTGACGTTGACCACCACTTAGTTTCACTCCTCTTTCCCCAATTAAGGAATGGTATCCATCAGACATTTGTGTAATGAATTCATGAGCATTGGCATCAATTGCAGCCTGTTCAATTTCTGCTTTGGTAGCATCCAACTTACCGTACCGAATATTTTCATAAATGCTGGTCCCAAAAAGATGGGTTTCTTGAGGGACAATGGAAATAAACGAACGTAAATTGTACAAGTCCCAATCCTCTACTGAAACGCCATCGACCCGAATCTCCCCTTTAGTAGGTGTAAAAAACCTTGGTATTAGGTTAAGTAAGGTAGTTTTTCCAGCTCCACTCGCCCCTACCAATGCAACGGTTTGCCCCTCATGTATCTCAAAACTTAGATCATCCAACACATTTTTACCATCCTCATAAGAAAAGTAAAGATGTTCGAATTGTACGGTTCCTTTGATAGATTTTCTGGTGTATCCTTGTTTATTTATAGGTAGCACCTCGTTTTCAGGCTTTTCTTGCTGTAGTTCGAATAAACGCTCAGATGCACCTGCTGCAGAATTAACAGCCGTGTATAAACGGGATCCCTGACCAACAGATCGGCTTATGTTTAATGCATATACAATGAATGCTACTAAGTCACCTGCTGTTAGGCGACCTGATAGTACCTCCCTGCCGCCGTACCAAAAAATCATCACCAATGTTCCCATAAACATAAGGCCAACGCCTGCCCAAAAAACTTGAGTCAAAATGATTTTATGCCTTGAGGTAGAGAAAAGTTCTTCGGTGGCTTGACGATAACGACTTATTTCATATTCTTCTCTGGTAAACGACTTGACCACTCGTATAGCTCCTAAGGTTTCTTCGGCAATAGCGCTTGTATCTGCTAATTTGTCTTGAACGTTTTTGGATAAGGACCTTATTTTCTTTCCAAAGTACCTGGTAGCAATGGTTACAATAGGTACCGTTAGGAAGATGACTAAGCTCAACCGCCAATTCAATACCACCATAAGGCCTACCGAGCCAATCATTGTTATACTGATGGTGACGACCTGAGGCAGCGAATCGGTTAGGGCTACTCGAATAGACCCTACATCATTGCTTAGTCTAGATGTTAACTCTCCCAATCTCCTATTGGCAAAAAAACTAAAGCTCAATTTTTGCAAATGAGCATAGATGGAGTTTCTCAAATCGGTTATGACCCGTTCACCCACCCATTCAATATGATAATTACCCCCAAACGTGAAAATGGCTTGAGTTAGAAAAAGTCCTATTAATCCTAAAGAGAGTTTGTTGAGTAAAGCATAGTTTTCTTGCTCAAATACAGCATCTAACAACGATCGTAATCCAAGAGGTACCGTGAGCCATATGGCCGAACCCACTACCACAAGTAGTATGGCCGAGAAGAATCTTGTCTTATAAGGTAAACTTAACCTGAATATATCTTTTAAGGTCTCTAATAGGGATTTTATAGAAACACGCTCTGAATTCTTTTCTTTCATGTGATAGTCGTATAATTACATGAATATACTATATTTTGCATCGATTCGTTTCTGCGGAATCGTCTTTTCACCTAATTAGTGCATGCTATTACCTCTCATCCCATTACTCATTCAACTTGCCCACAGCCCAACAGAGGACTCTAGACAGTTGTATGAAGCTATTCAGCGGGGTGATGAACATGCCTTTTCTTTATTTTTTAACGAACACTATTCCAGTGTTTACCGCTATGTCACTAAATACGGGATTAGACATGAAGTAGCTCAAGATATTGTTCAACAAAGTTTTATTTATCTATGGGATCATCGATCACGCATTAACCCGGATAAGTCGTTAAAAGCCTATTTGTATGCAACAGCTCACAGCAGAGTGTTAAACTCTATTCGAGATAACAAAGAGCTTCCATCTTCCGATAAGGATTATTTATTCGGGCATCCAAATTTGGGAGCAGAAATCAATTTTTCAAATGAGCAGGATGCTGAGTCAATCCTTTTTACCAGTACTATTGATAAAGAGGAAGAGATAAAAAAAGAAAATGATAGGAAACTACTTATTGAAGAAGCGATTCGCTCATTGGCCCCAAAACGGCAACAAGCGTTTAGGCTCTGCTATCTGGAACAATTTACCTACGAGGAAACAGCACAAATAATGAACATCACTACAAAGACCGTTGAGCATCACATGGGACTCGCTTTAGCAGAACTTAGAGAAAAATTAAAAAATATCAGCTAACCATTAGGGGTGCTAAAAATTTCTAGTGTATTAGCTCTAGAACAAAACCAATATTACACCCACTATGAACATGAAAACAGCAATGACTTCCACTTCACATACCAAATTTTTAAGCTACAAGAATCTAAAGATACCACGTATTCCTCTACTCTTAGCATTATTGAGTGTAGGATTTTGGAGTTGTTCCTCTGTATCTAACGACACCGAACTTATCAGCGATGCGGATTTAGATATGGCTGCTGAAATAATGGGTAGCTCCATCTCAGACCAACAATCAGGTCTTATGAACAGTGTGTATGATGCATTATCCACTATATCTTCTACCGGAATACGTTATGGTAATGACCAAAATTTCCTAATGAAGAGCGATAAGGATGAACGAGGTGGGCGTGGTTTTGAACGATCATTCACTCACACTTATGACAGTACCACCGGAGTGCACACGCTTTCATTTGATCGTACTTTCGAAAAAGGATTATTTAGCAGTAGCATATCTACCCTTCAAGAAATTCAGTATGTCGATTTAGAAGGAAATTTTATAGCAAGGCCTAAGCTTCGTCGAGATTCCGTTAACCAGATTAACCTTCATTCCACAAAATCAGGTCAGAATAGCAACCCACGTAAATCGTCTGAATTTACTAAAATAGACAGCCTATATTTTACGGGTGTACATGCCACACAAAGTCTTGTACGAATGGACGGTAGCCATCATGGCTTTGGCTCTGGCACCGCCGTTTTAAGGGACAGTTCCAGTCACTCAAGGTCATTTGAAGTAAAAGTAGTTTTTGATGATATAGTGATTGATAAGGATACATTAGCCGCTTATGGTAACCTTGAAAATGCAGTTACAGGTACACTTAGTTATAGCATGACCATGAATAAAGTGATCAATGGTGTGCCCGAAGAAACAGTGATGGAAGGCACCATTGATTTAGAGGAGGATGGTACCGCACTTATGAAATTCTACAAGTATGACCGCCTGTACCGTTTAGGACTTAAAGATGGGGATGTTAAAGAAAGAGGCCGAAGAGGCCAAAAAATGGGGAATAAATAAAGCCACGCCATTTAAAACATGGCTTGAAATTACGGATTACTGATCCCTTATTATAAAACAAGATGACCAATAAACCTTCTAACAGAAAAAATAGCCCTCAAAAGTTCAACCCTAATGGACTTTTTGAGGATATGCTACATTCCTACCGAGAAGGTTATGAATATGAAGAAGCTACATCATCAGCCAAAAAAGAAGTTTGGAAGGCAATACAACATCATATTCAATCTACCGATGAAAGCCCCCACACTGAATTAACCCGGCAATCTTTTACTTTATATAAGCTACCCATAGCTAAGTTATTCCGATATGCCGCCGTTTTTTTAGTTGGAATACTTGGTTGGTGGGCTCTGTATGGCATATTTAATGAAGAGAAATCCGTGAACCTACTGGCTGAATCTTCCCATCAAATAAAGATGGTATATTTGGAGGATGGCTCGAAAGTTCAACTTCGGCCCTACTCACAATTATACCGTATCACTTCCACCGCCAACGACCAGCATTTTAAACTAGAGGGCGAAGCGTATTTTCAGGTGGCCAAACAAAACGATGGGGAATTCATCGTTGATGCAGGTGAAGGCCAAATTCGTGTTCTAGGTACAGCGTTCAATGTGCGAAGCTATGCTAATGAAACCCAGGTATTCCTTGAAGAAGGAAGAATAACCCTTGAAGTCCTATCTTCTTCCGATTCAATCTCTACGTTGCCCAACGAATACCAAAAACCAGGTCTCTTGGAGCCTCAAAGTTCGGCAACCATCCAAAAGGGTGTTATTACAATCAAGGAAAATGACTCGAATGCAAGTCATGTAGATTGGATGGAATCAAGTTTATATGTTACGGGGAACCCTTTTAATTCATTAATTAATGAACTTTCCCACCACTATAACATAGCCGTTAAAATTACACAACCACCTACTGAAAACTTTGCAAATGGAAGCCTGGTTTTAGGTGATTTAGAACAAACTTTGACTAACTTTTCATTATTATTTAATGGAGAATTTGTAAAAAAATCGAATCGCAAATACGAGTTTGTCGGTATCGATTAAACCTAGCTAAATCGTATGCCCTTATTTGGCGCTTTGTTTGTTGCTTTCTGGTTCGCGGTAACCGGAATATCTACTTCTTTTTCTCCATTGATCATTTCTACGAACAGCGTAAGCTTTTCAAGTCAGGGTAACATACCCACCGTAACACATAGGCATACCCTGCTGCATAATTCCCTATTTTCATCCCAGAAAAACGACACCGTCCAAATAATCAGGCTTATTGAGTGGTTGGAAATACATACCGACTATAAGATACTTTATCGAGAATCCGAAATTCATGGGATCTTTAGCAATGTTACAGAAGAACATTTAGCTAATTATGCCCAAATACTTGGTCAACTAAACAATTCAGAACGTATCGAACAGACCCTACGTCCTATTCGGGAGGCTTTCGAACTAGCTGCCTCGCAACATGGAATTTTAATTCAATGGGATTCAAGCAGCCGGCAAATCATCCTGTATTCTCACTTCTCAACATCTTCAGCCTTCCCTGCTGATGTAGCTTCTCTGGGAAAGAATAATCCTAGTCAAACACTCAGCCTTAGCATTGATGTTCGTGATAACCTATCTGGGGTATCATTGGAATTGAGTCAGGTGGGATATCGTTTTAACCAAGATAAACCTTGGTTACATCTTTTGGGTAGTGTTCAAAAGCTAGTGGCCATTCCAGTAAGTGCGGAAAATGGAAGGTATTCAAGTTTGGTGGATAGCCTTCATTTGTTGGTATATCATGTTGGCTATGCTATGGAAGAAATCAGCCTACCCCTTGCCCCTATTCTTAGTACTGTTGACGGGTCGATAGTGCAAGTTATGCCGATAACCATTCGTCTAACACCCAAAGCACTTTACTCAAATGAGGTAGTAATCTGGGGTAAAGCTCAAGGTGTTGAACTTGGTAATGAAATGTATGACTACGTGCAGACCGATGTTTTTGGAACCACAGGGGAAGCGCATACTACTCGAAGTTTACAGCAACTTGCCTCTGTAGGCCTTAGTGGCGCCGTTAGTGACGGGATGTATGTTCGCGGAAGTGATCCCACGGGATTCAAAGTGTTGCTTGACCGTCAACAGGCATATCATGACCATCATATGTTTGGGGTGATAGATGCCATGGTATCAGATGCTTTACAACCTAGTGCCTTCTATTACAATAGTGTCCCTGCACGTTATTCCGCGCCTATTGGCGGGCTCCTAGACCTAAACACCCGATCTGGGAACCGGCAAAACTTTCGTCTTTCATCCAATCTAAGTAATGCGGCATTCTCCTTAACCACAGAAGGCCCAATGTTAAAGGCTAAATCAAGCTGGTTAATTTCTGCAAGGCATTCAATTTACGATCACGTCCCCCAACTATCACCTACCAACCTCATTCATTATGGTCTTAACATTGATAGAAAGTTTACCCTTAAGCTAGACTCAGAAACAATAGACCCTAGTAAACTTAGCCTGCCCTTCACACAAGCCACCATTAACTCACTTGATCATTCTTTTTATGACCTACATGGTTCATGGAATGTTGAAGTAGATCCTACCTCAATTTGGTCCATGAGCTTTTATCGAAGCTCAGACGATGCCACAATGAGTTATCGCTATCCCATTAACAGCAATCCTGATTCCACATATAATGCTGGATATTCATGGAATGCTTCTCACGTTGTTGTGGAACATCACAAAGAAATACCAAGCCATTGGATCATGTATCTAAAATTTGGGTTGAGTCTTTATGAAACAGCTTTTTCAAAAGACGATTATGAGTATCAGGTTTCAGAATTATTCAATCTGGGGTACAATCCTGGCACTGTTTCTGCGCTATTTATGCAGAATGATGTGCGAGATTTGAACATACTGCATTCTTGGTCCTATTCTAACCAGGGCCACATGGTAGAAGCAGGTCTTAGTTACACAGATTATGCTATTAATTTTACCGAAAGAAGTTTGGTAATCCCCTCTTTTATTTCAAATACTTCTTCTCAGTTACTAGAAGCTTATCTACAATGGGATCGACAATGGTCCAATCGCTGGCAAAGTTCTCTTGGATACAGAGGACAATACTATTCGAGTGGTAAGCAATTTCATTTGAATCCTAATCTATTGATCCGATACACGACCGATCGTTTTGGATCCTATTTATTCACCGCTAGCCAAACTCATCAATACACTCATAAACTAGAACTCTACAATCAAAAATCACTTGATTTTTGGATTTTAACCCAAGAAAAACAGCAGCCTACTCAAATGAGCCAACTAACCTTGGGCTGGGAACATAGCAAAAACAATCTCCATTATCGTAGTGAGATCTACCTTAAAACGTATTCCGATTTAAGGCTACATCAACTCAATGCTGGCCTTATGAGTAGCTTGTACAGCAACTCAGAATCTACTTGGTTGAATGAAACCAATGGAGATGCTAAGGGTTGGGAGCACTATATACATTACGAAAGAGCGCAGCAATCCTTTTGGTTACGTTATACTTGGGCACAGGTGCGCCTTAAAAATACATTGATTAACCAAGCTGCCGAATATGATGCCCCATGGGATAGGCGTCACCAAGCGACCTTCAATCAGAGCTATACACTAACCGACGAAATCAGTTTACATATTCAAGGTATTGCAGGAACGGGTACCCCTGCCTTATATGGAGAAACAACCAAAGCCATGGACCAACGTCTGCCAGCCTATCTCAGATGGGATACCCATATAAAGTTTAGTAAAGTACTAAAAACCTCAACATTTACAGCCCATCTATCCTTGTTTAATCTATTCAATCGAGATAATGTTTGGTATAGTGACCGCATTCAAGCAAACTACACCCACGGTGATGAGACTGTACAAATATATCCCCAAAGACAGGTATTTGACCTTGGTTTTTATCCATCTTTCCGAATCCGGTATGCCCGCTAAATCGGTACATTTTTTTGCTGTTTGTGCACTTTGTGACGGTTGAATATGACTATTTATTCTCCTATTTATTCCTACACCTTCAATAATGGCAACTTGCTTTCGTTTGAACGTGCTAATGAACTAATGGCATGAACCAGTAGCATGAACCAGTAGGTTCTATGACTTTATACTGCCAGTGCTAACGATGTTCGTTTCATTGTTTATATCTTATTACATCAGAATTTCTTGCATTACTATTTATTGCATCACAATACATACCATAGCTATGAAAACTTACCAATCTGCCTTACTTATACTTTTTATTTTTGTTTGGTTACCAAACTCCAGTAGTGCTCAGAACATAGAATGGAGTAATATTAGCGAACAATATTCCTTACCGGAGGGTGTTCAGCTCTACGAGGGTACACGATCCAGTCCTGCCTTAAAAGCTTGGTATATTGACGTTGATTTAACGGTTGCCGAAATAGGTTTAGTCCCTTATTTAGCCGAAAATGGAACAGAAACAGTAACGGAGTTTTCTAAACGAATAGGAGCTATAGCAGCCATCAATGGAGGGTATTTTGGAGGGAATAGCAGTTATTCTACCGTAGTACAACCTGGCAAGGTACTTTCTCGGAATGTGGGGAGTTTAAATCGCAATAATCGCTCTTATCCAGTTATTAGGAGCGCTTTTTCTATTGCTAAAAACCGAGATATGGCGGTTGATTGGATCTATCATTTCGGAAGTACAACGGATGATATTTATCGATTCAACCAACCCATGGGGTATACGAATGGAAGCAGTGATCTTCCCCTAGCCGCTCCAAACAAAAATACAGGCGAAACGTTTGATATGTACATGGGTATTGGAGGCGGGCCAATACTAGTCAAAGGGGATTCGATTCATGTCAGTTATAACGAAGAAATTTTTTGGGGATCCGGAGTAGGATTAAGCAACAGAGATCCAAGAACTGCGGTTGGTTATACCGCCGATGGGCGTGCTATCCTGTTGGTCACCGATGGAAGACAGGTAGCTTCTCAAGGATTCAGTCTACCTGAAATGGCTCAAGTAATGATTGACCTGGGATGTACCGAAGCCATCAATTTAGATGGGGGGGGCAGTAGTCAAATGGCGGTAACAAATCAACTCATAAACCGCCCTGGTGGTGGCACCTATCAACGACCGGTAACCAGTTTTTTAGCCGTAGTTCCTGCCGATTCCATACCAGGATTGCCGGTACTCGGCTCTGAGGAGGTCTTAGATACCGCCGATGAAACAGTTGAGGTATCCGAAGGATGGACGGCATCGGCTAATTCTGGGTATTGGGGGGAAAGTCCATCTTTGATCACCTTGGGCGGAGATGGGAGTAAAACCGTGAGTTTTTCTCCCGAATTACCGTCCGCTGGGACGTATCGGGTCGATGGTTGGTGGGTGGCTTCATTCAATCGAAGTAAAAAGACGCCTTATATTATACATCATAGATTGGGTGTTGATACAGTTTATGCCAATCAAAGTACCAATTCATCACAATGGGTAGAGTTAGGGGAATACGAATTCAATGCCAATTCAGAGGATAGGGTCATTATTTCTAACTTTGGTGGGGACAGCTTTAATTATGTGGTAGCCGATGCCGTTCGTTGGGTAGGCTTAAATGAGGAATTAACAAGCAATGAACCTTTTTTGTCGCAGACGCCAAAAAGCTTTGAGTTACTTCGGGTCTATCCCAACCCTTTCAACCCAAGTACACAGATAGAATATAGCTTAGAGCAGGCTGGCACCGTTCGATTAGAGGTATTTGATCTGCAGGGCCGATTAGTTGAGTCCCTTGTGAATACCCAGCAGCAGTCCGGTACTCATAGGATTCAATGGTTGGCTAGCAGCCAGTCAACAGGGCTCTATTTTGTTCGTATTCAATTTGAAAATAGTCAAAGTTATTGGTATGATACCCATAAGGTTACGCTTATAAAATAACCGATCATAACGCGGTTGTCAGATGTGACTTGTAAGCCAAAATTCCAAGCGTATACCGTTGATATAGCACCCTCTAATTATACTAACCAACATGGCTGACTCTTCCAATCCAACCACAAAAAATCCTTGGTGGTGGATACCGACGCTTTATTATACCCAAGGTATCCCCTATATCATTGTGGTCACTGTCTCTGTAATTATGTACAAAGATTTAGGTATTTCAAATGCGCGGCTAGCCTTGTTTACTAGTCTACTCGCCCTGCCATGGGCTTTAAAACCCTTGTGGAGCCCGTTTGTTGACGTGTTCAAAACCAAACGGTGGTGGACCTATATGATGCAAGGGGTCATTGGTATAGGTTTTATTGGTACTGCTATAGCCATGCAGACCCCCTACTTTTTTGAAGTATCCTTGTTTTTCTTGTTTCTAGTCGCATTTGCATCATCCACTCACGATATTGCTGCAGACGGATTTTACATGCTTGCGCTAAGTGATGACCGGCAATCCTTTTTTGTGGGTATTCGCTCTACTTTTTTCCGGCTTGCTATGTGGAGTGGAGAAGGCTTATTCGTTGTGTTAGCTGGTGTTCTGGCAACCCGAACGATGGATTCTGCTTTTGCTTGGACAGTGGTCTTAGGGATGGTAGCGGGTATCATGATTCTCATGTTTGGATATCACCAAAGGATGTTACCCTACCCTCTTGAGGATACTCCCACAGAAAAAGCAAACGAATCGCCACTACAGGCAGTCTGGAGCACGATTGCCGAATTTTTTAAAAAAGATCAGATTCTACTCGCCGTCACTTTTGTATTACTTTACCGATTCGGTGAGGGTCAGTTAGTTAAAATGGCAGCTCCTTTTTTAATGGATAGTGTAGAAGCAGGTGGGCTTGGCCTTAGTGTCACCGACGTGGGCTACATAAATGGAGTCATAGGACTATTAGCACTAACCGCTGGAGGAATTTTAGGGGGTATTGTCATTTCTAGGCATGGCTTAAAGGCATGGATGTGGCCCATGATTGGCATAATGAACCTCCCCAACCTGGCCTATTGGTATTTGGCCGCCAATCAACCAGAGAATTTTTGGGTAATTAGCAGTTTAGTAGGTATTGAAAAATTTGGGTACGGCTTCGGTTTTACAGCCTTTTTAATGTTTTTGATTTACATTGCACGTGGTCCATTTAAAACAGCTCATTACGCATTTGGTACCGCGCTCATGGCGTTTGGCATGAGTATACCAGGAGCAATATCTGGGCTAGTTCAAGAGGCAATTGGATATGAGTATTTCTTTATATGGGTACTAGTATCCGCCCTTCCGATAGTAATTATAACCCCATTCATTCGTATTGAAGCCGATTTTGGCAAAAAGAAAGATGACTAAGGTCACCAACAACCTACACCGTACGTTTTAAGCTATAACAACCTTGCATATGCACACAAATATCTCTCTCAAACTTTCTTCTTTACACCTGTTACATTTCAGTATATTTGCTGGTATGACATTTTTTGTCACAGGCCTGATAACCCCAACTTTTGCTCAGGAAAGCACGGCAGAATCGGTTATCAATGAACAATTACAATCTGTTGAAAAGGACCTGGATGGATCTTTTTCTAATTCTCCATTCAATCCACAAACACCTTTTGAGCTCGTCCGGGGGGATGAACTTCCCTTCATGAATGCTCGTTTTTCACCAGATGGAGAGCATATAGCATTTACTGGACCTAATTATTTCGGTCTTTGGGTAGCAGATTACAGCCAGCAAGACAGTATCAATGTGTCAAACATGCGTAAACTTACCAGTGTACAAGCAGGCTTTGGTTACGATTGGTCCTTGGACGGAGAGTGGATTTTATCCACTCATCACGTGTACAGAGACCGAAAAAAAATGAGTGCTTTACAGCTCTATGGCACGGAAGTTGGAGTAGTAAAGCGCCTTACAGACTATAGCATGGGATATCAAGGTGATCCAGAATGGATAGGATATGAATCTTTGGCTGTGATTTCTTCCAGAAATGGTTTAGTAAGGGCTATAACTGGAGTGGAATTACCAGAACGCCTGAAGCCTGCCATCCCAGATGATCGCAACCGGCTCATAATTGTAGACGAAAAATTGGTTCGCGTGTCCGAAAATAATAGTGAAATGGATCCGGTTACAGTATTTGAGGATGAAGAAGCTAAGTTATTGAATTTAGTTCACTCGCCAGACGGTAAGCTTGTGGCTTTTGAACGCTATGGAGAGGGATTGTACCTAATGAATAGCAACGGGGAAAATCTACGCTTTTTAGGTAGAGCCTATCGCGCTAGCTGGTCTCCAGATAGTCAGTATATTGTCGCCATGGAAACCCAGGATAATGGGTATGCATTTACCGCTGCCGAACTTGTTGTCTTTGGAGCCAATGAACCAACTAGAGTTGAAATCACCAGTAATACCGATTTAATCACCTTAAATCCAAGCTGGTCACCCTATGGAGACTCTATACTATTTAATGATCCGGAAACCGGTCATATCTATCTATTACCACTGCGATAGTGAAGGAACTATTGCATTAAAACTAACCATCATTGGCCCTCCTTGATATAAATAAGCCAGTCAGCCAATATCGTTTTAAAGGTTCACCCATTATTATGATTCCTACACATTTTTCATTGCCCCGCATGCTTAACATACACTCCATACATACTCCAAGCCGATTACTACTTGTTATCGTAACTCTCGTTTTTGTTACCACCCTTACACCGGCAAACTCCGCCGCACAGGAAGTAACAGGACTATCAGGGTGGTCATTATTTTTAGATCCAGGCCACAGCAGAACCGAAAACCAAGGACTCTACAATTACTCAGAGGCAGAGAAAGTACTTCGCATTAGCCTGGCACTCCGTGAAATGTTGTTATCAACTACCGATATTGATACCGTATATTTGAGCCGTGATAATGATCAGATTTCGGTGAGTCTCTCACAGCGAACGGATCGCGCTAATGCCTTGGCTGCAGATTTTTTTCACTCGATTCATTCCGATGCTGGACCTGCCTCTGCAAATAGCACATTACTACTTCACGGAGGCTGGCGATCGGGCGGAGTAACCGTGGAAAAAAGTCCTAAGGGCGGCAAAGAAATGGGCGATTTAATGACCAGTAATTTAACGGCAGCCATGCGTGTTGGAACTCGAGGTAATTATGCCGATCGGAATTTCTATCTAGGTGGTTCAGTCGCCTCTCATGACCGTCAATATCCCTATTTGCATGTAAACCGAGAGTCTAGCATGGCATCGGTCCTAAGTGAGGGTGGTTTTCATACTAACCCTAGGCAACAGCAATTAAATATGAACGCCGAATTTAAACGACTTGAGGCTCAATCCCATTACTGGTCGGTTCTAGCGTACATGGGGGTGGATGAGCGACCAACCGTTGGTATAGTTACGGGCGTTGTAACGGACGCCGCCAATGGAAAGCCTATAAATGGTGCCATCATACGAATTGGTGATAGCAGCTACACCACCGACAGTTATGAATCCTTATTTTCTGCTTACTCAAGTCTAGAAGAACAGTTAGGCAATGGTTTTTTCTATCTAGAAAACATTCCAAATGGTGATCAAGAAGTTATATTCGAAGCCGATGGCTATTACTCAGACACACTGGACGTACAGGTTTTAACCGACGACTTTAGCTTTGCAGACCATGAACTAAACTCAAATATTGAACCTTTTATCACCTCGGTATCTCTAGCATCGGGGGAGTCATTGGACATAGGAGAACCATTAGTGCTTGAGTTCAGCCGTACTATGAATAAAGCTTCGGTTGAAAATGCCTTACGCCTAACTCCCAATGTTGAAAACTTGGAATATACCTGGATATCAGGATCTACACTTAGAATTTCATCCACCAATTTTGCATTTGTTACCGATTATACGTTAGAAATTCTAGACAGTGCCACCGATGACTCTCCTTTTGCACATGGTTTTGACGGAGACGCAGATGGTGAAGCAGGCGGCATTTATACGCTTTCTTTTTCTACATCACCTGCCGATATCATGGCACCTATTAGCTCCGATGTTTTTCCCAGTACAGGAGTAGGAATTGATCAATTTCCTGTCGCATCAATACGATTCAATGAGCCTTTAGACTCCGCTGCCTTTGATTCAACCACGATGTACTATATGACTTCTGGTCGTCGAATACCAGGTGAACTAGCCTATTATCAGGTGGGTTCAGAGAGTGTACTAAATTACTTTCCTAGTGAACCGCTACTGCCTAATGCCTATCATTTACTAAGTATATCAAAACATATAAGCGATACCTTAGGTAATGCAATAGGTAAAGGTATACTAAAAAGTTTTCCTACCAGTGGTCAAGGAATTCGAGTAAACAGGGTAATTGACACCTTTGATGGCAACTTTTCTCCGTGGTGGTTTCCTTCTCAAAGTGGTAGTACAACCGGATATATTGGGGAAGCAACTACTCGTATTGCTGAAACCCAATGGACCAACAAACTCACCGCAAGCCCACAGGCCATGCGTGTACAATACGGTTGGAATACAAGCGATTCAGAGCATCTAATTCGGGTATACAGAAATTCCAGCACGCCTAAATTTGCAAGTAATAGTCTATTGCAGGTATTCATTTTTGGAGATGGATCAGGAAATCCCTTTCGGTTTATGTTGCGTGACGGCAATAATCAACTAGAAGGAAGCTCATGGATTCCCATCGACTGGATTGGGTGGAAACTCGTGACCTGGAATTTAGCCACTGATCCGGTAGTCGGCTGGGTAAATGGTAATGGAAGCCTTAGCGGTAATGTGTACATCGATAGCTTTCAGCTTAGCTACACTCAGGGTAATACTAAGCAGGGCTTCATAGTATTCGATGACCTGCGCGTTGCAGAGGTTGCTACGGCCATATCAAATGAGGGGCTTGATGACGTTCTGGTAAATAATGATTTCCCTAATCGAATAGTATTACAACAAAACTATCCTAACCCATTTAATCCTAGCACTAGCATACGTTTTAGTTTACCAGAGTCACAAGAATTAAGCTTAGTCTTGTATGACATGCTAGGCAGACAGGTAGATATACTCGCTAGCGGTAAACACGCCGCAGGTGTACACACGTACCAGTTTGATGCAAGTGGGCTCGCAAGCGGAGTATATGTGTACCAACTCATCACAAAAGATGGAGTGTTAAGCAAAAAAATGACCCTTATTAAATAGGGTCATTCACCTGTTCTTAAGGCCAATAATCGGAGGGGTAACTAGGAATAATTCTTACTATTTATCTGCTTCTAGTTCTTCATTAGGCCACCAAGCATATTGCGTATAATATTCTTCCAAGCCTTCCACTATTTGTTGGGCCATTCGGCGTTGATAGTAAGGATCTAGTAAGAATATTTCTTCCTCAGGATTGGATAAAAAGGCTGTTTCTACCAATACATTTGGAAAATCGGTAGGTGCATTGAGTGAAAAATTAAAGCTACCTGTTAACCCGTAGTCATCCAGACCTAGTTCTCGCATTTTGTTATACATGATTTCAGCCAATGGTTTATACGCCATATGCTTATAAAATGAACCAGTACCTTTCATTTCTCTTGGATCCGTGGCATACCCAATAGAATTAGCATGAATACTGACCATTAGTTCAGCCTTATTGGTCCGAATGATTTCGGCCCTCTCACTCATATACAAATACGAGTCATCGGTTCTAGTCATGACCACCTTTGCCCCCGCTTCTACTAGTAGTTCTTCGAGTTTCTTTGAAATAGCTAAAGCTACGTCTTTTTCCATGACCCCGGTAGAACCGAGTGCACCGTTATTACGACCACCATGACCTGCATCTACCGCAATAATTCTATTTTTCAATGGCTTTAGTGCATCCTCAATCACTGGAGGATGTTTAACGATGATGCGCATTTGACCTCGCCAGCCATATCCTACATCATAGCCCCAGTGGCGTTTATGCGTCAAATCAATATAAATTCGTAGCCGTCCATCCTCTATTTGGCTCCACCGCACTTCATCAATACCGGTGACTTCATCTAGCAATATCTTCCAATTAGTGTTTGAGGTCGCTCCAAAAATATCTACAACAATGCGGTTGGGGTCTAATTCAGTGTGTACGATATAGGGTAAACGCTTGGGTAAAGAAACCGTTATGACATCGGAACCCTGAAGATCTGAAGTTTCTTTAGAAGCAGCGATACGGATATTACCACTGAGCGACTGAGTAGATAATTCAAAAGTCTCCTTTACATCCACAAACCTTGTGGGAATCCAAGCATGTAAAGAAGGACTTAACGCTACCTTGTATAATCCACTTTGTTCACCCACAATGGTAAGCTCTACTCCTTCATAGATAGAGCCATACTTGGCCCCACCTAATCGGTCCGAACCTAAGCCAATATTCAGGTAAGCGTCGGAAGTATTTACTACACCTATTTTAGGTAATCCTCCCATTTTTACTGTTTCTGAAGAAGTAACTTTAGAGCGCTTGAACCATCTCCCCTTCAAACTAAACTCAATACTCCCCTCAAACATTGGATCATAAGGGTCGACTTTATGATAGGATTCATACACACCGGGACTTCGTTCATTCATAACAACATGTGTGTGTTGCCCGGGTATCGAATAACTAAGCTGTTTACCTGGTGTCGCCTGTGCTAATATAGGTATCACATCACCAGGACCGTACCATTGGTCTGGGTTCAACGGATCTGCGTTAAGTTGAATGAACCACTTCTTGGTGGGTTCTTTCGACCCGAGATCAACCAACTCAGAGCTGGCCGGTTGAGAAACACTTGGCTTTACAAGGTACCGAGTTTGTTTGACTGTATCGCCATCCAATACAACCATAAACTCAATAGGGGTGATCTGTTCAGTGGGGAAAACCATATCCACAAAGGCGCCAGAACGGTAGACCTGTACTTGTTTGCCATTGATAAAAGCCTGAGCATCTGGATCGGTGTGAGCCGCTACCCGGTATCGTGAAAATGGATATTCAACGGTATCCTGTTCAGGTATGACAATTCCTAAGGTGAGTGGATTGTACTGTGCCCAGACAGATGAACTTAGGCTCGTACATAGCAAAACAAAAAATATCTTCTTCATAATTTGAGATTGTTGTGATTAATCATTGGCAGGATACAACCAAAAAGAAATGGATTCTTGCTGAAAAGCCTTGGCTTGGCTTCTCCATTGTTCCAATAATGGCTTGACTTGGTATTCCCTTGAAAATTCTAATCGCACCTGATCGGAACCGTTTACTTTATCGAACATATTCCAACGGTTTTCCGATACGCCAAAAATATCCTTTTCGGGGTATAACTCCTGGTGCACCTGCATAAAATAGAACTGCAAAGGCATCAATTCCACTTTATCAAAATCATACAAATGAATTTGTACCCCTCTTAGGGTTTTCCCTTGGTCTCGCCCATAAAATGGTTTATAAACGATTGGCCGAAAATAAACCCCAGGCAAGCCTAAGGCATTCATAGCCTCACTCAGATCCTGCTCATCTATCCAGTCAGCTGCAAATGTTTGAAAAGGGAGCGTATACCCCACTCCTTCAGAAAAGACCCCTAATTCCCCCATTATTCCACTGGTAACATAATAGTACGAAGAGTAGGCATGAGGTATATGAGGAGAAGTTGGTACCCAGGGTAGACCCGTTTGTTCAAATGTCATCTCACGCGTCCACCCTTCCATGCTTATAACCGTTAAATCAACCTTCTGCTCGGTATCCATCCACCCTTTGTCATTAATCATTCGTGCAACCTCACCAGGAGTGAGTCCATAGACATACGGGATAGGAAATGCACTCACAAAAGATTCAAACTCTGGCTCTACTAAGCCCCCCTCCACCTTCAATCCACCCAATGGATTTGGTCTATCCAGCACCACAAAAGGTATTCCAAGCTCAGCTGCAGCCTCCATGGCTAAGCCCATTGTGCTTATATACGTGTACGATCTCACTCCAATATCCTGTATATCATACACCAATACATCAACTCCTTCTAACATTTCATTAGTAGGCTTACGAGTAGCTCCATACAGCGAATAAACCGGTAAGCCTGTTGACTGATCGGTATAACTCTCAACCTTATCCCCAGCAGCATAATCGCCACGTACCCCATGCTCTGGTCCATATAAGGCCACCAATTGCACATTTTCTGCAAGGTTTAATACATCGATGGTAGAGATAAGCTCAGAATTCACCCCGGTAGCGTTGGTAATTAACCCGACACGCATACCCTCAACAGCCTTGAAATCTTGCTCAATTAACACCTCTATACCCGTTTTGACGGTATGCTGTGCACTAAGGGGGGCAATATAAATGGACCAAATAATCCCACACAAAAGCACTATGTAACGCGCTGAGAATTGGTGGCTATTCACTTGCTTAATAAAGGGTGTAAACATAGACTAATAGATTGGCTTAGAATGTCTTAAATGATTAACATATCACTTGCAAAGTAGGTAAAATTGAAATGAACTACCTTGATTTATCACCCACATTTACATCTCTTAAAACACCGTTTTTCGGGTTGATGTATACGCAGCCAGAAAAATTATTTGCATCACACCTAACCACTTAAGATCCTTAGATGAGCCCGAAAAGTTCCAATATTTCGCTAGACACCTTACCGATACGCAAAAAAATAGCTCAACTTTTTTTAATGGGTTTTAGAGGTTCTGATGTGAGTGAAGGCTCTGAAGTATATCAAATGATCCAAGAAGTAGGTCCCGGAGCGGTTATTTTATTCGATCAAGATATGGTTCACCACAAGCCCGTCCATAATATATCATCACCTAAGCAACTTCAAGAACTCTGCGAGGCTTTACATAAGACAAGCTCACTTCCACTTTGGATTGGTATCGATCAAGAAGGAGGACTTGTCAACCGGTTAAAACCAGAATATGGATTCCCAGAAACAAAAAGTCATGCCTACCTAGGAAAACAAGATAACACTGAGTTGACCTATCATCAGGCCAAAGACATAGGCTCCGTTCTTAGAGAAATGCATATTTCGATTAATTTTGCTCCAGTGGTAGATATAGCAAAAGAAGAAGATTCCTCAATAATAGCCAAGCGAGAACGATCATTTGGCCGTAGCTCCGATGTGGTGTACCGGCATGCAAAAGCCTACTTAGAAGGCTTAGGATCAGAAGGAATTTGGGGCTGTTGCAAACATTTTCCCGGTCATGGAAGTGCCAAAGGTGACACCCATGCCGGCTTTGTAGATGTCACCGAAACCTGGGAGGTAGATGAATTACTCCCATACTCATCCCTTATTGAAGATGGCCTGTGTTCCATGATCATGTCTGCCCATGTTATCCACAAAGACTTCGACACACAGTATCCCGCCACCTTATCAGAGCACATAATGCCCAAGTTACTCCGTGAGAAAATGGGCTTCGATGGATTGGTATTTACCGACGACATGCAAATGAGGGCTATTTCTGATCACTATGGGATTAAAGAGGCCTTGAAAATGGGTTTAAACGCTGGAGTAGACATGTTTTGTTTTGGGAATAATCTTTTACCAGAACCCGCCAAATTATCTGATTTAGTATGTTTAGTAGAACAATTACTCGATGAGGATCTAATTAGTGAAAATCGAATTGACTATTCAGTAAGCAAGATACTAACCATGAAGGGCCAATTGCCCATGACTATGAACGATTAATTAAGACCTAAATAGAAGAATGGATACCACGCAACAAATTACAAAAGGAAAAAGACTCGATTCCCTGGATTTCTTCAGAGGTGCTACGGTTGCCGCTATGATATGGGTGAATAACCCAGGCTCATGGTCACACATCTATGGCCCTTTTGCCCACGCAGAGTGGCATGGATGGACCCCAACCGATTTAATCTTCCCTTTCTTCCTCTTCATCGTAGGCGTTTCCATCGTATTGGCTTTTTCCAAAGCAATGGCAAAAGGAATGGGTCGTCAGGAATTAATCAAAAAAACCGCTATTCGTGGAATAAAAATATTTGGCTTGGGCTTGGCCCTTGCGGCCTTTCCCTATGTGATATTTTCGCCTGAGTTTGGTTTGCATCCAAAAATTGCACGTCTAAGAATACCGGGGGTTCTCCAACGAATTGCGGTTATCTACCTCATGGCTGCTTTTCTATTTTTGTATGCATCAACCAGAGTTCGATGGATTCTGGGAGGACTCATTTTGATTGGGTATTGGTTGGCAATGAGTTTAATTCCAGTACCCGGTTTTGGAGCGGGTGCTATTGATACGCCTGAGGGGAATCTAGCGGCCTATGTAGATCAGCTTTTACTGACCGGCCATATGTGGAAAGATCTGTGGGATCCAGAAGGTATTCTAAGCACCTTTCCTGCTTTAGTGACCACCTTGATGGGTGTTTTTGTTGGTCGAATACTGCTTAAAGATCATCCAAGCCCGGAACACAAAATACTTGATCTACTTAAATGGGGCTTTATTTGGTTAACACTAGGGTATCTCTGGAGCTGGATATTCCCTCTGAATAAGAATATCTGGACCAGTTCATTTAGCCTTTTCACAGGTGGTTTAGCTACTGTTGTATTTGGTTTTTGTTATTGGTACATCGACGTAAAAGGTTACAAAAAAGGAATAAATTGGGGGATTGCATACGGAATTAATGCCATTACCGTATTTTTCTTAAGTGGAATACTTGCTCGAATAATGGGTATGATACACATCACTGTGGCGGGTGATACGTTGAGCTTGAAAGGAGTTTTGTATTCGGTGGTATTAAAAGGAATCTTTGGCAATCCGATGATTGCTTCAGTGAGTCATTCCGCCTTGTGGGTTTTCTTGTTTTTTATTTTGGCACGTTGGATGCAACGAAAAAACATACTCATCAAAGTATAAGGACGGCAGCTTATTGGATTGTGAATGTGGACAATGGTCGATTTTGAACAACCCTTGATCTAGACAATGTTCAATTTTGAACAACCCTTGATCTACTGATCTTGCACTAAGATAACCGCGTTAGAAACTCTTCGCTGCCCCGTTGGATCCGACGGAGAACTCAAAACCCTATCATTAGCCACTAAGGTAGTTGAACCGCCTCCATCCAGATTAATAGCATAGGCAGCCCCAAAATGCTTCATCACCTCGCCCATTTCAGTCAGCGACATACCCACGCTACTCTCCTGTCGACCATCTACCGTAAACAAGTATACCTTAGTGGTATCCGAATTAAAACCGAGAGCCGATCTAGGATGTCGTTCAGGCCAATTACCATCTACCTGACCATCGTGTAAAAAAACCTTGCTGCCACCAATGAACTCTACTAGTGCGGGTTGCTCGGAGATTGGTCGTTGATCTTGTAGCAATCCATGAGTTATTCGTACTGAATCTCCCTGAGTTAGTGCCTGTAAATAAGGCACCTTTACCCCGTGGGCAGAAAGAACTACATGGCCATCGGGAATAAAGCCTTTTTCATAATCTTCTAACTCTACAACCCTAAAAAGCTCAGGTCGGTTTATAGGCCTGAAATCAAGTTGCTCAAGTACAACTTCATATCCGTAGGCATTGGTATAGGTAGAATCCCCATAATACTGATTGTACACAATAAGTTGATCTGCCTCTCGCGCCATGTTAACTCCGTCTATGGCAAGTACGGTGGATGAATCAAGGGTTTCCAATTGACCGAGATAGCTAAACGAACCCAAATAAAAGCGCTGTTCTTCGTCCACCGCAATAGCATCGCGTTGAACGGGCAATTTCAGAATTTCGCCGTCGATAAGCTGACTGTGGACAGGTACACCCCCTGCCTTATAAAAATCTCCATTAATCCCAGCAACCACTTTTCTATTCGGGCTACTCGTTTGCTCATAAGAACGCATCATCTGTTGGGTGGTCTGGTACCCTTTCAGCTCATTATTTGCTTTAATTGTCTTTAGTTGTACCGAAGGATTCCAATCAGTCACTACAATGTCACCCGACCACCTTGGCTCCACTGACTCCCATGCAAGATGGTTGACTCCTGTGCTTATAACGGTATCACTTACCACCTTAATCGTGTAGGTTTGAGCCAGTAGATTCCCCTGAAAAGTACCCGGCATTAGACATAGTATACTTGGTAAAACAAAGTGTGTTATACCCTTTAACATAGAAAAAAACTTACTCACGAGTGGTTTCTTGGATGTATAGACGTTGTTGCTCTGCTTCAAACTCTTTTTGCTCTTGAATGCGTTCATGTTCTATGGTATCCTCTGCTTCGAGCTGATGTTGCCACTCGTATTCATTGGCATACCACTTAATAATATCTCTTTCACCTAACTCTAGAATAGTATATCCTGGCTTAAAACCCAACCAGTTTCCACCCCACCAAGCCGCAGAAGCAGATTGGGAGGTAATGTACCATACTTTATTATACTGAAAATTCTCACTTACATGGGTATGCCCCTGTAAAAGTGCACGTACACTATGCCGCTCAAATACCTCTCTAAGCTGTTTGTTGTCCTGCAGGATAATCCCACTCATCGCCTTCATATCAAAGTCTTGTCGAATTTGACCCTTATGAGAAAAAGCAGCTAAATGGCTGACCGCTATGGTGGGCATACCTTTGTGCTTACCTAGGTCAAAACGTAACCATTCCATCTGCTGCTCACCAATACGTGCTTCATAGGCTGGTCCTGAGCTTCCCTCTTTCTCATATATAGAATTCAGCACCACAAAGTGCCACCCCTTATGGTTGAAACTATAATAATCTCTACTCATTCCCAGGCGGTTCATGATATATGCGCGGCCAATTTCGGGATGATCCTGAGCCACTTTTCTTCGAGAGGATAAGCCTAACACATCATGATTGCCAATACAATGATAATAAGGCATCTCTAATGTATCTGAAATCTTCTTGTATAATTCTATAGACTCTTGGTAGACATCCAAATCAGTATATAATCCATCAAACACCATATCCCCCCCCATTAACACAAAATCGGGTGAAGGCCTTAGGGCATTAATAGAATCTACGCATTTTTGATAGCCTAGGTGCCCTTTACGCCTAGAAGTGACGTGTTGATCGGTCACATGCGCAATACGGAATTTTACCTCATCCTGTTTGTCAAATGATCTGGAGCTTGACTGAAAACCACCCAACCCAAACAAACCCAAGCTAGCATTTTTCAGAAAACTGCGCCTATTTGACATCTTCATCCCCTCTGTAGCTTACTTGATTAGTGTCATAGAACGAGTGAGAACCTGTTCATTCTGTTGAAGCCGGTAAACATATACGCCTGAACTGAGCGAAGTCCCGTCAAAACTAAAGGAATGACTCCCCCTCTGCAATTCTTCATTAACCAACGTAGCCACTTTTCGGCCTAGTAAATCAAACACCTCCAACTGTACCAAGCCCCCTTTCTCCAAAGTAAATGGAATAATCGTATTAGGGTTAAATGGATTAGGATAGTTGGGTAATAAATCAAAACTAGCCATACTGGTTGATGCATCCTCCGTTGAAACCACCACTCCAGCTTCAATTACACTACTTGGTGAACTTTCAATAGAATTGCGAGTGGCAGAAGTAATGAAATACCAATATTTATGTTCTGAGGGAGGCGCAACATCAGTGAATTCAGATGTTCCAGCTACACCAACAAGATGGTAATATTCCTTCATTGCAGCGTTGGGGTCTGGCTGATCGGCGGCATCGACCCGGTAGATAGCATACTTAACTAATGAATCCACATAGCCCATAGCTGATCTTTTAGCTTCAACATCCACTTCAACAGGATCCCAACTTAAATGAAATTCATACTCTTTTTCTGCATCTCGTTGAACTTGGAGATTCTGTGGTGTGGCGTGTGCTACGCTATCTTTCCAATTCATGATCGGCGTGAGAGCAGCATACCTGTAATAATTAGTTTTTAGCGAATCAGCAAAACCCTTTGAGGAATAATTGGTGATATTTTTTGCGCGAAAGAATACACTTCCTTGAATGAGTGGGTTGGATCGGTTGTACTGAATTTGACGAGG
>ERZ891134.845-NODE-845-length-23261-cov-8.075627_pt1 | contig 23261 bp, 25 predicted proteins | sample MGYA00520888_ERZ891134 | MGnify/ENA primary metagenome ERZ891134 (study PRJEB32303, sample SAMEA104408692) | aquatic metagenome | biome: Brackish water; feature: Coastal; material: water | place: Baltic Sea | collected 2014-10-23 | depth 10 m ... | reverse complement strand
GCAGAAACTCATTTTGAGGGAGTTCCCGAAGACCCAGAGCCAGAGCCTGAAGAAAAAGAAATAAATGGCAAAAAGTGGAAGATGGTTAGGCCAAAGCCAAACAAACAACCGGCTGACTATGCTAAACCAAAAAGCGGTTGGGGATTCTATTCCAGACATAAAAAATCAGAATATCAATCTTATGAAAAAGCATTTAATGATGAAGTGGCTTTCTTAGAAAGTAGTCAAAAAACTTCAAAGAAAGATGCATGGGAAGCGGTCCTTGATGGAGAGTTGGGCCACGATATTATTACGACAGGAACGTGGGAAGAAGTTAAAAAGCAAACTATCAAGTGGCTTAAGCAACTTAAAGGCGGACATATAAATAAAAACAACCCTGAAGATAATAAAGAGATTGATTCAGAGGCAAAAGAGCAGGACGGCCACGCACTAGAGAGCCTTAAGTCATATGAAGAACAAAAGCGTTGGTCATTCCACTTTGATCATGGCAAGCATCCATATGATTTAATCATTCAGCCTGTTGGATATAAAGAATCTAAATGGAAATACGATCAAAAAACAGCGAGCGAAGTATTAATAAATGCATAAAGGAAGTGATATGAATTTAGATTTTCAAATGATAGAAAATGGTGGAATCGGAAAGTTATTTGCTATCAGCGATGAAGCAAGTCTTCCAGTAGGACAGTTATTCTATAAAGTCAACGACGAAAACAAAAATGTTGTTATTGACTACATTTATATTCCTAGAAAACATTGGAGTCAGAACGGCATAAAAGAATCACTTCTTGCTGAACTGCAACAAAGTTATCCAGATTACGTCTTTTCAATGAGCATAGATGGACAGAAACAGGCTTCTATCTTAAAAGAAGCCCCTGCTCGTAGCAAGGCTCAATTTAGGTATATGCAAGGCATTTGTAACGGCTCCATTGAGCCGCCTGAAGGCATGACTAAAGAGAAGGCTTGCGAATTTGTTAAGCATCAAAAAAATTACAAAGAACTTCCTGAAAAGAAACAATCTAAGAAACTTAGAATTCCACGAAAGGGAAGAAAAGAGTACACTCACTTAAACGCTCAGGGTGAGCCATGTAATTGTCACTTCTACGACCCAGAATACAAAGAATCTAAATGGAAGCAAGTTACTGCTTCTAAACTAGATAAAATTATCAAAGATGATCCTAAAGTGCTTAGAACCGAAGAGGGGCAAAAAGTTCTTGAATGGATGAAAGAACTACCAGAGAGCGTTGATGATCTTCTTCCTTGGATAGTAAGAGAATATAAAAAGAGAAGACTCACTCCAGAAATAGATAATGAAGGTCTAGGGAGGGTTATGTGGATGGCTCCCACCGAACAACCTTATCCTCCTATTCAGTTAGACTCAGAAACTCTAGGTCACTGGGCAGACTGGTTTAAAAGCAAGTCTCCAACTCGCCGTGGTGTTGATATTATGCAACTCACTACAGAAGATATGGTTAATAAAATCGGGGAGTGGGACGAAGAACTGGCTGCAAACATGGATCAAGCCGTTGCAGACGAGGGTGCTGGAGAAGTTGTTTACCGATTCCCAGACGGTTGGACGATTCGTGATGTTAAACCTGAAGAATGCGGTGACGAAGGAGAACAAATGGGTCACTGTGTAGGTTCATATGCCGAGCGCGTTAGAAGAGGCGATATGACAATTCTTTCATTAAGAGATCCAAACAATAATCCTCACATTACGATGGAAGTTCTGCCAGACGGTACTGTTAATCAAATCCAAGGAAAAGAAAATAAGATACCAATTGGTAAGTATAGAAGAAAAATTAGAACCTTTATAGAAGATCCTCAAGGATTTAGAAATGTAACCGGACTTAGACCTTCCATCTCGCAAGAGCGAGTTTATAACTGGAAACCCATTGAGTCAGACTCAGTAAAAAGTTTTTCAGTAAACAATAAGCCTTTGCCACTAGACGAACAAGAGTTTGATCGTAGATGGGATGTTGAAGAGTCTCGTTCCCACCCCGCAGGAGACTCAACGTATGGGGGTGGAATCAGAGGCGAACATTATGGAATCCGACCTAATAGAGAAATAGATTACGAATCTATTTTAAGTCATTACATAGAAAGCCCTGAAAAAGATAAGATAATTGATAAATTATATCAAATAGCATCTGCTCGTGATGAAATTCCCGCTTTGAAAGAGGCGCTTTTAAAAAGAAAAGATGAAATGCCCGGAATTGGGAATAAAACTATAAAAATCTTTCCTGACTTCAATGATCAAACTCGCGGAGGTTGGAGAGAAATATTTGAACGACAAACGGGCATGAGGGAAAATACTGCTATAGGAGATCAACAATCCGAAAGTTATAAGCAAGCATGGAACGAGTGGATTGAAAGCCTTTATAGTACAGACTATTCCACTTTAATTGAAAATCTTGTTGCTTTGAACGTAGAAGATAGAACGGATGATAGAGCAGTGGAGAGTGCAAGGAATTCAATTTCTCGTATGTTAGACAGTCAATATGTTCGTAGCCGACTCCAAGACTTAGTAGATAATATTAAAAGAGCAGAAGAGGCTCATTCTTACCTAAGACCTAGTTTTAATTATCAACAGGCTCAACCTGAAGAACAAATGTCATTGATTTCTAAATGGAAAGTTCAGAAATGGAAGGTCCAGTAATGGATTTTTTCGAAGACTATGACACCGAACATGGTAGAAACGAATATGGAGAACACTTCTTAATCAAAGACAAGGAAACAAAAGAAGTTCACGGATCTGTTTATTACCAACTAAATCCCGGTGAAGACAATGGAACATCTATTTTTTATTTGGGGTATGGAGATAAATTACATCCTGAAAGAAATGCAGATGAGATTGCAGAAATAAAAGCAAAAAATCCAAGACTTGCTGTACAGATTTTTAAGTGGGTAAGAAGAAACCTCCCGCAACCATATTATGCAGCATTTGCAAATCAAGAGTTTAAAAAATCACTAAAAGCAGAAGACACAGGGATGATGGCTCAAGATGTTGAAACGGGCGAGCCAGTTCCAGTTCATGTAGTACGTCGTTCTAAGGAGAACAGAAAAATGTCAAAAGTAAATCTAACTCCCCCTGATTCAGTCAGATCAGCAGCAAAGAGGGGAATTAAGTATCACTCAGAAGAAAAAGCGGGCAAAGGGTTTGAGTCTGCGACTCTAACTCGTGCTAAGAAGATTGCAGAGGGTAAAGAACTTACTCCTGAGCATGTAAAGCGTATGCACTCTTTCTTTGAGCGTCATGCAGGTGGACGTTCTGAGAAAGCCAAGAAAGGTGAAGTAACACCTTGGGACGTTGCGTGGCTTGCATGGGGAGGAAACGCAGGAAGATCTTGGGCAGCAAAGAAAGTTGCAGAAATGGAAAGATCAGAAAAGAAAAGTTCTTTGATGAAAAAAGCCCAAAGAATCATTCAAAGCAACAAGAATTGTAATTGTTGGGACGGTTATGAAAGAGTCCCCGGAACAAAGCCTTGCGCCCCCGGTTCTTGTAAAAAGTGTGATTCTTACAGAAAAAAGAATAAAAAATAAATATATGCTATAATAGTAAATATAAAGTTAGGAGAATTATATGGATAAAGTTGCGGCAGTTTTGTTGAATTACAACATGCCAGAAATTATTCAACACAATATCAATGTTCTACAAAAGACAGAAGTACCGTTAGATATAATTGTAGTTGAGAACGGAAGTGACGAAGAGTTTATGTTTATTCCCGATGAAGATTTAGATCTTCATATGGTCTATCTTGATTACAACCTTCGGGCAACTCATGGCTACAGAATGGGTCTTAGTTATGCTAAGGCACTAGAAGCACTAAACACAGAAAATTATTTTGGCTATTTTGTAATGACTACAACAGGACAACTTTTAGATAATGGTACGGACCCGATTCTACCTTTATATGAGTATTTAAAAGAAGACGACAACGCTGTTATAATTCAGGCTGCTCACGATGAAGAGTCAATCGGATTTTGGAAGCACCTTAGAAGCCGTGGCTCTGGGAAGCCGCGTAGAACGTGGATGATGGAGCATTCCTGTGCCCTATTCCGTGCAGACTGGTTTGATGAGGCAAATTGGCTTCACCCCGGCCTGCCGATTCATGGAACAGACCTCTACTATTCTTGGCAAGCAAGAAGAGATGGTCGTGGTATTTACGTTCATGAGGGTCTTGAAATGCATCGTCATAACAACAATATGTTTGACCTTGGGCGTGCCCCAGAGCAAAACCCAACTGAAAGAACCAGACTTGCAAGAGGCGCTATGCTACCAGTATTAAGCGCCGAACTGGGAGATAACTGGGAAGAACGCTTGATGAAAGAGTTCGTGGAGATAGACTGGACCTAGAACAATGGATAAAGAAGAGAGTGAATATTACTGTTACTTTTCAACAGTAGACCCAGATAAAAAATATGTTTACTCTCTAGTTTATGCGAGGTATCCCAATCAGAAAGACAAACTGATTGTGATTGGAGCAATTGCAATCTCAGATAAGAATAAAGATCAGTTTGTTTTGCAGTTTTTTAAAGATCGGGAAATAAGATTATTCTTCGAAGAAGAAATTCTAAATAAATTCAATGTATTTTCAGAGTATTGGTTAGTAACCACCAGTTTTAAGAATTTTGACTCACCGTTCTTTGTCGGTAAACCCTATGTAGTAGAACATAAATCAGCAGAGCAAATTTGTAGAAAAATTCATAACGAATATGAACAAAAAGGTTATATAATAAAAGATACCTCAACTGATTTTGATATTAAACATGAATAGTAGCATCTCCGAGAATTTAATTAAAGAGAAGAATTAGGAGTTAAAATGGGATTACCCGGTGCCGAGCGAACCGATCAATTAAGCCTTTACTATTGGGAAGATCTTTCTGATTATTACAATCACATTGAACTTTATAATAATTGGCAAACTATTGACGCCGCCTTGATTAAAAAGAAGTTTGGTGGTACTGCATTTACAGTGTCAGGTGACTATGCAGAAGACATTAGATTTGCTGGAACAGTAGGTGTTGATGAACCCGTAATTTCAACAAGGGTTGGTGTTGTTTCGTCTGGGACACTAGCCCCGAATGACTCTTATGATAGGTTTAATCTAAGCACCGGAGGCGAACTGAAGTGGGGAGCAGGTAGCGTTGACACAGACGTTTCTTTGTCTAGAACAGATGTTTCAACCCTATCATTAGCAGGGACTCTTGACAGTTCAACTCTAACTAGCATAACTGCAACAGATGAAACCCAATTGTTTTTAGCATCAGAGGTTAACGGAGATGCTTCTTACAGATACACCTTGACAGTTGGAGGGAGTGCCAACTGGGGGAGTGGAGCGGGACCAGTAGACGTTAATCTTTACAGAAAAGAAGCCGGTGTTCTCGCAACAGATGGAACTTTTGCTGCCGATACTATTGTATCTGCAAACAGCGGAACAGTTTCGTTTAACGATCCGGTTCAAATTAATGGTGATATAAGTTTTAACCCACAAGAAACAGGATGGGGTTCAGGTCCTCTTAACGTAGGATCTACTAAGCAGTACGACGCTGACTCTGTAAGCATTGATGAGTTAGCAGATGTGTTGGGTAATGTGATTAACGCACTCAGAAATTACGGACTACTAGGGGCATAACATGGCGACATTTGGAGAAATCAAGTCAGACGAACTTAAGGATTATTACTACATTCCACCCGCAACAATCTTTCCATTTGCAGGAGAAGTTGAACCTGCCGGATGGGTTTTTTGCGATGGGGCAACATACGGAACAGCAGATCATCCCAATTTGTTTGATGCTATTGGTTATCAATATGGAGGGTCTGGTTCTGACTTCATTGTTCCCGACTTAAGAGGCCGAGTGATTGCCGGTAGAGATATGGATAATGGTGGAGGCACTTCTGGAAGACTAGATAACTTTACTTCTTCTGGAACAGTAAGCGGAGTCGCTGGAGGTTCTAAAAACCACTCTCTTTCTATTTCAGAAATTCCAGCACACGATCACGGAACAAGTACTATCTCCAGTGGTGTTGCACAAACAGCAGGGGCGCACACTCACTCATCAACTACTGATGCAACAAACACTGATCACGAGCACAGTATCGCAAATCAGCCTAATGTTTGGGCAAGCCTTTTTAGAAAGGAGGATGCTGGAGAGGACCAAGGGCTTACAAAGTACAGACAGTCGCAGCGAAATATTGTAGTTAACACAGCCCCTGCTGGTTTGACAATTGGAGGAATGACTTCCAATCAGGTTCACTCTCACACATTTACTACTAATAGCACAGGATCGCACACCCACACTGTTTCAGGAAATGTTGTCACAAATTCTGCGGGTGGTGGAAATTCTCACAACATCGTTCAACCAACTATGGTTATGAACTATATTATAAAGGTTTAAAGAATGGAAAATTTGACTATTGAAAAAGTCGCAAATCTAATTGGGCAATTGCAACTAAACGTATTAGACCTACAAGGCTATGTTGAAAAACTAGAGGCCAAGATTGCTGAATTAGAAAAAGTTAGGCAAGAAAACTAGAATTTTGCTTGTACCTTAAGAATAATATGTAGGTTTATAGTTTAACAAGGAGTTAAATAAATGTTCAAGACTGCAATTGCTCACGTTGAAGGTCAACTTTCATACGATGAGGCACTAAATAACTTTAGAACCGCGTTTCCAGACTATGAAGTGCGCGGCATCAAGCAATCAAACGTAGGCTGGATTGCTTTCATTCAAAAAGAAGCCTACCAAGATAATCCAGAAGGTTATCCTGCTGCTGCCGAAGAAGACAATAGCCCCGGTGCTGACGACGAATCTATGATGATGGAAGTTGAAGTTGGCGAAGGCGAAGAAGAGTCTTATGGAGAAGAAGAGGCCAAGCAAGGAGATCTTATTGAGGAACTAGAAGAAGCCATTGATAAGGTAGAGCGTCTAGTAGATGAAATTAAGGACTCAGAGGCTGACGAAGATGAAGTAAGACCTTTCGAAGAAGATGAAGAGATGGAAGATCTACTACCACCTGAACTCGGTGAAGAATTAGAAATGGAAGAAGGCATGGAGAAGGAAATGCCTTTGATGATCGCAAGAGAAAAAGAAGCCGGTGTTTCTTTTAACTCAGCAACAAGAGAAGTTCAAAAACTTATCAGAACTGAAAAAGAGTTCCGTGGTTACAAACTTGCTGGCGTTGAAGAAAAGAAAAATCGCTTTGTAGCGAAACTAGTTAAGAAGAATTAATGATTCAAAAGAACGAGTGGGTTCCAGCGTCGGAATTTGTAATAAGAGAAATGAATAGTTTGAGAGGTAAGATGTGTTCTGTAATAGAAGGAATGCATCTACCCGAAAAACAAGAACGTGCAGCAATTGCTTTAATCAAGCAACTTTCTTATCAAACCCAAGACACTATTGCACAATTAGTTGATCAGTCTTCTGGAACTGCTCATTTTAGATATCAAAATGAAAAAATTGAGATTATGTCAGGAACAGCCAACTAAATGAGGGAAAGATGATAACTAAATACACAAAATGTGAAGTTATTGAAGTAAAAAGCGCAGATGAAAAGATTGAAGGTGGAAGTAAACTTTCTTCTTTTAATCATATCCCAAATGACACATACAGAACCGGCGATGGCTATGTGTATGTCAAGGTGAGAGCCATTTCCTCAAGAGTTAACAAGAACTTTGACGGTTGGCCTGTTAATGAACTTGCTGGTATGGAAGAAGAAGACTTTAGAAACCTTTCTTCTAATCTCACCAAAGAGACTAGTGTAGAGAAAGAATCTGCTGATAAAGAGATTTCAAAGTTTCTTAAAACAATTAGAAAGGTTTTAGGGTTTAAATACAGAGAGGTTGCAAACGGCCATATCAAAGTTTGGCACCCCGATCATGGCGAGAATTATTCAGTACAAATTGGAGCAACCCCTAGAAATTCTGAAAATGGAGTTCAAGACGCCGCTAATAAAATTAAAGAAGCATTTCCCGGTGAATGGGGTACATATCAATACAAAGAGAAATACCCCAGTAACACTAGGGACTTAGGACCAACACGGCCAACAAGGATGGCTGCTGCTCCTAACGCTTTGACTTTTACGAAGGATAGCGCCATCAAGTCTAAGGGCGATTACGGGTTTAGAACATTTATCGGTCGCCCAATCTTTATTGATCACAACAATTCAAATCCACAAAGAACTCGTGGTGTTATTGTTGATGCTATGCTTCACGTTGAGCCATCTCACAAGACTGCTTCTGACTCATACTGGGGAGATGCCCCAGACAATCATAAGCCAGAAACATGGGTTGAATTGCTTCTTGAGGTTGATGCAAAGTCTTTCCCCAAGTTAGCAAAGGCTCTAGTTGAAGGAAAAGTAAATGCAGTATCTATGGGGTGTAATGTAGAATACACGCTATGTTCTGTATGTAACAACAAGGCTGCCAGCGTAGATGAATATTGTAACCACATCAAGAAGAAGGGCGCGACTTTCAAGACAGGTAACATAAGTAAACTTGCTTATGAAGACTGTTACAACATAAACTTTTTTGAGATTTCTGCTGTATTTGACCCAGCAGATGTAACTGCTCTCTTTACTGAGCCAGTTAAAACAAGCAGCGTTAAAACCGCTGCTGAAGTTCCTGAAGTCTCTTCTGATTTTATTAAAGCAGCAGAAGACTTTATGGCAATTATGAATCAAGTAGAAGAAAAAGTTGGAGAAGGTAATTCAACTTTAGATGATGAAGAGCCATTCCTTGATCAATTAGATAGCACTATGTCTAATTGGGCAAAAACTCTAAGAAACAAATACCAACACGAAGAACTGAATGAAGTTCTTCAGGCGCTAAAAGAATACAAGGATATCTTCACAAAAGCCCAAGAACAAGGGTTAAACTCATGGGCAGATGTAGGAAGTCCACAACAACTTCAGGTTGTTGAGAATGCCCTTAACAACTGGCTTGGGATGCTTTCCTCATGGATAGATGTTTTTGTAAATCAGGAAATGGGGATGCAAAGAGCAGATCTTGCTGAAAAACAGCAAAACTTTGATAGTAGTTTAAGTTATGATGACTATGATTTCTTAATGGATACTGGAATTGATCCAAATTCATTTAATAAGGGTAGCCATCGCTCTAAAGATGCCAATCCCGAAACTAAAGAGTTAGAGAGTTTTTCAAAATCTTCGTCTGTTGATAAACAGGCGGATTCTGTAACTGCTCCAAATAAGGTTGATACTCTCAAGGAAGAAAAACCTTGTCCAATCGGCCTAGCAGGAGAATGTGGGCTTGATGATGAGTCGGGTAGGTGTGAAAAGTGTGGTTATCGTGAACCACCAGCACCGCTAGATGATCCAGATTTATCGAAAGCAAAGGACTTTGATCGTCAAAAGGAAGAGTCGCTAGACGAAACTCGTGATGAAACCAAGGACCTTATTGATCAGTTAAAAAGGACACTATCAAAAAATCAAAAACGGAGTGTTAATAGAAAAATGAATGAAAAAACACATATGACACTTACGGCAAATGTTAAAGAGGTTCCTAGTGACGAGAAGTTGGCCGAACTTGGATGGGCTATCCCAGAAAAGCAGGCCGGTGTCGCTGCAAATACGGTTCCTGTAGCAGAAGATGGTCAAGCCGCTTCTGATAGACCAAAGGAGCAAAGAGTGATTTCAGATCAGACTAAGCCTGTTGAAAGCACTACTAAGGTTGCTTTAGGAGAATTGCCACAGATTCCACAACCGAATGGTGGCAAGTCTACTCCACAATATAAGAACGATAAAAACAATGAGACTTCTGGCATCTCAGAGCATGAGCCAGCACAAATGGCTGAACAATATGCTCCCGTTAAACGTGAAGTAGAAGAACCGCAGTATGCCGATGAGGGTTACACAAAGGATATCAAGAATCACAATCCAAGTACTATGCCAGAACAATATCAAAAAGTTAAGAAAGTGGTTGATAAGCCACAGTATTCTGACGAGCCGGGTACTTCAAGTATTTCCGAGCATCATGCAGAATTGCACAAGAGTAATACAGAATCTCCAGTCTTGGCCGCTATTAAGTTGGCTGACCTTGAAGTTGAACTTGGTCTAAATGACGTAGAGATGAAGTATGCTAGAGTTGCTGAGTTAGAAAATGAAGACTTGAACATTGTACAGGCTAAGTACGAGACTCTTTCAAAGATTAAAGAATCTGGCCTTGCAAAGCGTGAGTCTGCTCCAAGCAAGAAACTAGCCAGTTTCCCTTCACTTAAGGGAGTTAAGGAATCATCAACAAACAGCAGCACCACGGTTCCTGACGATGCTATTTTTGGCTAGGAAACAAACGATTTATTTTTAGAATTTTAAATTCAAAGGTTTTTAGGAGGAAGATTAAATGCTTCGAATTCAAAATATTTCAGCAGCAAATCAGCAGCGCACCCTCCGTGCCCTCTATGCACAGACTCAAGCATATCCGTATGCCGCCGCTCTGTCAGCAAGCACATGGGGTACTGCTGGTACTGCTACCGGAGGCTTTGTAAAAGGCTCTGGAACCGCACCCGGAACCGCTGGAAATGGTCCAGTCTTCCCCGGTATGGTCGCTGGTCTTTCACCAGAACAAGGTGAAAAGATCGCTGTCCTAACTGGTGGAACTGCCCTTTCCCCATTCGGGTTGTTCGGTAACTTTATTGGTGGAGAATTTGACGAAATTGGAGACTTCACCGAAGTTGGTGTGTGGCGTGGCCCCGCATCAGTCTTTGAGGTACTGGCACCAGCCTTTAACTCAAACATCACAGCAGCAGATGTAGGAACAGACGCCGGTCGTAAACTTTACGCCGACGCCAATGGTCTTCTAAATGACACCGCTGTAGACTCAGGGCCTGCTGTCGCTCGCCTAATTGATTACGTCAGCGAAAAGAAGATTATTATTGAACTTTGTCACCCCTGCTAATTTAAATGTCTAAGGAGAATATTAAAAATGGATGAAGCAAGACAGGCAATTAACAGCAATGACTATGTTCAAAAACTTGCTGGTATGCCAAAACTAACTAATGAACAAAAGAAGGCAAAACTACAGACCATTCTTTCAGACAAGTCAAACGCTATGAAGCGTCTTGGCGTCGCCATGATTGGTCCAATTCAGATTCGTCTTCGCTATGAAGGTATTGTTCGTAACGTGCTTGTAGAAGACACCTTGGAAAAGGGTCCACTCTTGCCTTACGACGTTCTTGACGACTTTGGTCAGGCTTATATTCTTAACCAGACCGATTCAGAAGTCAAGATTACTCCCTTCGAAGGTAAGCAGGTCTACCCAAGACTCTTCAGAGTCGCTGCGTTCCCTCGCGTTCGTAAGGAAGACCTATACTACCTCCGTGTAAACGCTATTGAATACGCCCAAGATGAATGTCGTCAGGCTATTCAGCGTCAGGAAGACTCACGCCTTCTAACCCTGCTTGACACCGCTATCACAGACTGGGCTGCTAAGGCACCAAACCTTTACGCCGGTCCCGGTGGTAATGGTTCAACCATCAAGAACATTGGTGCAGGGAACCCTCTAGAAGTTGTTGACTTCTATGACCTAGTTGCTAACCTTGAGCAGCGTCAAATCGAAACCAAGCGCGTTCTTATGAACCCTGCTGACGTTCGTGACCTCTACTCATGGGACATTAACGTAACTGGTTGGCAGTTTAAGGACACCGTATTCGGTGGTGGCATGATTACTGAGTTTGGTGAGTTCACCATTCAGAAGTCAATCATGATTTCACCCGGTAATGTATACCTTGTCCCAGACCCCAATTTCTTGGGTGTTATGCCAGTCATGTACTCACTTGACGTAGAAGAAAACAACCAAGTTGAGCAATTCTACCGTGGTTGGGTAATGGATGAACTTATCGGTATGCTTATCCTCAACCCAAGAGGTCTTGCCAAGATTGTCAAGGCTTAATCGTAAGATTTGCTTGAGTTGATTGTAAAAATATGATATAGTAGGGGGGATGGTAAAACTATTTACTGTCCCCCCTATTTACTTTAAAGTAAGGTTAAGGAGAAAAAAGAAAATGCCAAAGGTACATTATGTAAGAAACTTGAAGCCAAACTCTTGCCGGATTGCAGATATTAATCTGGGTCCTCGCGGAGAGCGCGATGTTGCTGAGGTTTCAGATGAAATGTTTAGTAGTGCTAAGTTTGCCCCGTCAGTTGGCCTTCTAGTCGAAGAGATTACAAAGGCTGAGTATCAAGAAAGAATTAATGAGAAGTGGCATAATCCTGCTGAGAAGAAGGCTCAGAAGAAGATTGTTCACATTAACAGCAAGGGTGAGGAAACAGACTTGCCTGTTGAGATGGAAATTGAAACAGATGCTGTTCGTGTGCCGATTGACACCGCTGGCTTTGCTGGAGCAGAACATGCAATGGGTTCACGCCCTGACGACGGAGGCGGGAAGTCTTTGTCACAAATCCGCGAAGGTGGAGATAACGCAGACGTTTCTGCTGAACTAGGAATTTAATATGAGTACATCAATCAATCGTTCAAGAAGTGGATCAGTTACATTAGGCACAGCCACAGGAACTGCTGCTATGGCAGTTGATGCAAACAAGGATAGACAACACCTTATTATGCAAACTGCTGGTTCGCTTAATTACGGCTTTTCAGAGGATCAGGTAGCGGGTGGAAGTGCCCTCGCTCTTGCTTCTACTGATACGTTTGATCTATGGGGCTACACCGGGCCTCTGTGGGTAACTGGTTCTGGTGCATACACCATCGGTGAATTAGTTATTTAGTTATTTAGTTTTTTATAAAGTCAAGTCTAAAGTCAAGTCAGGAGAATCATGAGAATTAATTGGTTTAGTAATGCCCCTTGGGGTCCATCAGGCTACTCTAATCAGACAGCCCTGTTCGTCCCAAGAATAAGATCGTTAGGCCACGAAATGTCCATTACCGCATTCTGGGGCCTACAAGGAGGAAGACTAGACTGGCAGGGAGTCCCTGTCTTTTCTGGTGCTTTCGACCCCCATGGTCAGGATATCATGGGTTTTTATGCAAAGAGTTGGAGAGCAGATATCCTTCTGACTCTTTATGATACATGGGTAATGAATCTGGACAACCCTCACATGGAGGGTGTCCCCTTTGTGCCTTGGTTCCCAGTAGACCATGAGCCTATGCCAGCGGGTGTCGCAAAGAAGATTGAGCGTGCGATGTACGGCATTGCCTACTCTCAGTCTGGGGTGAAGGCTGCAAAAGAACGAGGTATTGAAGTCGGTTACGTCCCTCACGGTACGGATACTGAAATATACAAGCCTAAGATGCGGCAACTATCTAGAAAACAGATTGGTTTGCCCCAAGATTGCTTTATTGCAGCAATCGTAGCAATGAACAAGGGACTACCTCCCCGTAAGGCTTGGCCGCAGCAGATGCAAGCCTTTGCTGAGTTTCATGCAAAGCACCCAGATTCAAAACTTTACATGCATACTCTTATGACTCCTGAAACTGGCGGATATAATCTTTGGGACCTAGTTAAAACATTGGGTCTAGAAGACGCTGTAATAGTCCCAGAACAGTTTCAATACATCGTTGGGTATCCACCCTCATTTGTTGCAGAGATTTATAATTCTGCTGATGTTTTGATGATGGCGACTTCAGGAGAAGGTTTTGGCCTTCCAATCATTGAAGCACAGGCTTGTGGAACTCCTGTTATTGCAGGTGGATGGACTGCTATGGAGGAACTGGTACACGCTGGATGGACGATTGATCGTTCAGAGGCGGTCCCAAACATTACACAGTTGTCTGCCAAACAGTATATTCCCTCTGTTGATGCTATCGTAGATCGTCTAGAGCAGGCATACGATATGGCAAATGCAGATAGAGAAAAACTTCGTGTAACTGCTCGTGAAGCAATGCTTGAAAACTATGATGCTGATCTAATTCTGGAGAAGTATTGGAAGCCAGAACTAGCAATAGTAGAAGAAAGACTTGCAGATTACAAGAAGACTTCTATCCCCGTATCTAAGGGTAAGGCAGAGCCAAACCGTGCCCAAAGGCGCAGAGCAGCGAGAAAGAAGAACAAGGATGGATAATAACGCACTTTTTCTTCAAAGTTGTATCAATTGGCAAGCAGAAATGACTCGCGCTCTTGATTGGCTAGAGCCTATTCATCGTGCTTATGCTGAGTATTGGGATATGGATTACTTTGCTAATAGAGAAATCATTATTGAAACTGACGATCCTGAATATAACCCGGCATGGGATCGCATTAAGTTGATGATGGATCTTTTAGATGAAGGTAAGTATGAATATATCTTTTGGGTTGACCACGATTGCGTTGTGGTGGACTTCTCTACCGATTTGAGAACTGGGCTAGATGATGGCAAAGATCTTGCTCTAGTAATGCATCCCGGCATTCCGGGGCATCCTCAAATGGGCGCACATTTCAATTGTGGAGTCATGCTTCTTCGCTGTACTGAAAGAACTAAGGATTTCTTTCATCAGGTCTGGGACAGAAAGTTTTCGGGTCCTCCGTGGTATGAACAAGATGTTATTAACGGTTTGTTAAGAGATCTTAGTTGGATGGAGATGTTCCAGATAGCAGACGACAAATTCAATTCAACTCTAAGAGTTAATGATTCGCCAACTCCTGTTGTTGCTGCTTTCCACGGTCATGGCAGCCACCATGACGTAGATGCTCGCTTAAACCTCATGAAAGAGGCATATGAGCATTATAACGTAGAGAAGCAGATTGAGACAGTAAAAGGTTAATTTACTTAGATTTAAATTATAGGCGTATTTCCACCCCCATAAGTAAAGGATAGAGAGGGCCTGCGTATCTGCGTTCCCTTGGTGTACGCCTTAAATTTCTTAGAACTAAGGAGAAACCCAGAATGGCACAAGAAATTAATGTAAGAGGTATCGCCCGTACTCCTTTCGGAGCCGGTGATCACCCACCAATGACAACTGTTAGCGGTTCTGCTACTGTCACTCTAGATCTAGATGATGGTCACACTCGCCGCGTACTACAAAACGAAAGAGCAAGATTCGTCGTAATGCCGGATCTTTATCCTTCACTTCAGTCCTTCGGGGCGCTATCTGTTGCTGGAACTGCTTCTGGCCTCGTATGGCGTGCCCCTCGCGCTGGTAAACTTACTGCCGTTACTGCTCAGGTTGGAGCCGCCCCTTCAGGTGGCGACGTTGTTCTAGACGTTGTTCTCGTAGACAGCGCAGACGAACCAACTGCCGCAGGAACTTCAGTATTTACTGCTGACTCACACAAGCCAACTGTTGCAGATGGCGAATATGCTTCAACTCTAGACGAAACTACTGGTGCTGGCTATGCCGACAACCAAGACTTCGCCGCAGGTGACTACCTAAGAGTTGAAATTGAATCCGCTAATAGCGCAGAAGATCTAACCGTACAATTTATCGGGTACTAAGGGGGCTTTTTATGGCTACTTATGTAAGATTGAGAGGCATTTCAAGAAGACCTTTTAGAGTTGATGAAACTCATAAACTTGATTTTGACACCATCCAGACTGTTGATATTGACAACTATCTAACTCAACGTTGTATTCGTACTTACGGTGAGGGTCGTTACATCACAGTATCTAACAATGACTTTGACGTTTCTCTAGGTAGCGGTACTGTCGCTGTCTCAGGAACAACTGACCTTGGAGTAGTTATTCGCGCTCCACGCGATCTAGTCATTAAAGAGGTTACCGCATTCGCAAATTCAAACTCTGGTTCTGCATCCGTAGATCTAGAACTGATTGAAGCAGATCCTGCTGCTGGTGCCGGAACTTCAATTTATGCAGATTTGGCTGATATGCCATTGTTTGACACCGGGGACGTTGTTACTACTCCCGGCTCTGCAACAACAACTGCATGGGGTGAAGGTGAATATCTTCGTGTCAGCATGATTGGAACTACCAACCTTGTGAATCCGTATCTTCACATTGTTGCTGACCTAGTTTAATACTAGATATTATATCAAAAAGAAAAGGCCCAGTCTTCGGACTGGGCCTTTTTTATAGTCTTTTTCTTTAACTTAAGATAGTGAGGGGGATATAAATGGCTCTGACTATACCGACACCAAATGACGAAACAATGCAGGAAGAATACCCGACTATTCCAAGCGGTCAACTCACGGCAGAACAGCAGACTGCTCTTGATTTAGCATGGCTTAAAGTAGAAGATTGTTTTGATTCTATTCCCGGTGGTCCATATCTTCTTGATATTTCAAGAAAAAACTTTTCTCAACAAAAGACTGCCCTATTGTTCCCCTATGCGTTGGCTAGAATTAACTATACATTCCCCAACCCTCCAACTCCAATTTTTGATTTAAGTGATTTCCCTTACAGGAACCATCACACTCTTTTTGCTCAATCTATTGTGCTTGAGATCATTCAGCACCTAATGCGTTCTTATGTTGAAATTCCTTTGCCAATAGGCTCTGGAAACATCACTCTTCTTGATAGAACAACCTATGAACAAAGGTGGCATGAGATTTACGAAGCAGAAAAAGAATACTTTGAAAATATGCTTCGCGTCTTCAAGCGTGCTTACCTACAACTTGGAAAGTCTCGCGGTCTTGTGGACAGCAAGCAGGGTCGTCTGGTTCCAATTCCTATGCGAGTCAGATACCCGAGGTTTATGGGATACCGTTAAGGTTATTAGCATGGCTATTGAAAACATGATGTTCAGATATGGTGATGTTGAAGGAACGGCGCCATCAGACGTTACAAACACTCGTCAGTCTGTTTTTGATTATATGTATAGATACGGGCAACCCGTAATTGTAAAGCGTATTTATAACACCGATGATGTTGCTTTGGAAAGAGCAGAGTGGGATGAAACTTTTGATGATGTTTATGAGCAAAGTTCCACCATTGGATCTAACTTAGGTTTTAGTGCTGGCTGGGGCAAGGGTTATTTTACTTATATGGCCTTGGGTGATGGTAATCAGATGGTAGACGATGAAACGCCGAATAGAACGGGTGTATTTAAGTTATTCCAGACCACAGGCGTTGCTCCGTGGAACCCTCTTGTACAAGATGGTGATATGATCATTACAGTTAGAGTACAGGTTGAGCCTTCAACCGGAGTTTTGTCAATATTGGGAGAAGGAGATAGGTTCCGCGCACAGGGAGTCTATCCAGTCCCCTTGAGAGCAGAATTAAATCGTCCGTACATGAACGATGGCACTACTCAAACAAGGTCTTGGATTGAAAACCTAGACATTCTTGTTTGTCAAAACTTTGAAGCAGTAAGAATCCCACACGCAGATCCTCTTTATAAAGTTGAAATTGGCGATGAAAAAACAATAGACCCCATGTGGCAAGGACCGGAGTGGTAATATGGCGAGTTTAAAGGCACCAATCAATTATAAGATGGAAGTCAAGCGCGTTATTGTGCGAAGTTTGCAAAACGTATTTAAAAACGTAGAGGAATACTTTCCGGGGTATGATTCTTCAAAACTTTTGACTGATTCTCATATCACGATTGAATATCCACAAAGACCAGAGCAATACCCTTCTATGATTGTGGGTTTTCGTGAACAAACGCTTAAAGCGGGTGGAATCGCTCACAGTGAAGTGTTAGAAGACACGATTGTTGTCCAAAGATGGTTATTTACAGGACAGATTAGAATAGAAATCTTTGCTCTAACCTCTATGGACAGAGATTTTATATCAGACAGTTTGGTAAACATGCTTTCTTTCAGTAGAATTGAAGGTTTTCCGTTTAGAGACTATGTTGAAGCGAATTCAGGAGTTGATCTTCAACTTTCAGTAGGTGCTTTAAATCCAATCGCAGAAGATACGATGAGTGGAGTAAGTTGGGGGCTAACAGATCAAAGAATTTATACTGCTGGTTATGAATTTGGATGCCTTGGAGCATTCATTTCAACAACAAGGAACTACGACTGGATTACAGGCGGTATTCCCACTGCTGTTGGGCCTTGGGAAGAAATTCAAATACAGGTGCCACCCTCGCTATAAAGTAAATGGTTTCTAACATTAATATGTAGGTATTTAAATTTTATTGATTCAAAAAGGACGGTAAAAAAATGGCATTATCATATGTGCCACCGGGGGTACTTCCCGCAAGAGAGATTCTTTCATCCCCACAGGCTTCTAATGTTTCTTCACAAGTCGTTCCAGTTATTATTGGAGAGGCAGAAGGAAAACAATCATATAGCGAAAATATTGTATTAAGTGGGACCACTCCCGTTAACTTTACTAATAAGGGACTTGATGTAACAACAAATGGTAGTAACTTGCTCAACCTAGCAGTTACTGCAACAAACCCCGTTACCTATGAATCAATCAGTCCTGCAAACTATGTCGTTGAGTTGGTTTCCGCTGGAACTGCGACAGGCGACGAGCAGTACTCAGTAAGAAGAGTCCTCCCCTCCCCCGCTCCAACAGTTACTTTTGCGGGAACTGTTTCTAGTGGGACTGTGGATGCTGTATCTCCCGGCCAATACCGTTACGCGACTTCCTACCTAGTTAATGTTAAAACAGGTGGAGGCACAACAATTTATGAAACAGGCATCGGTCCAGCAGGGACTGTTGATGTTACTGGAGACTTTGGTGGTTCAGTAACTCTTGACAACATGGAAGGCATTCCAACCGACATTAACGACCCTGTTGGTAAAAACATTTACCGATCAGAAAACTTGGGAACAAACCTTAATCCTAACTGGGGTCCATACTACAAGGTCACTTCTGGTACTGCTGCATCAATTAATATGGGAGACTCCAGTTACACAGACATAGAGGCTGACGTTTCTGGCAACTCAAGAGTTGCTTCGGCCACAATTGAAGATGGAGATGTTGTTAACTTCCAATACAATTACACAAACACACTGTATTGGGAACCAACACTTTTTGATAATTTTGATGATGTTGTTGATAAGTACGGAAACGCATTCACCGCAACAGGTGGAATTAATTCAGAACTTTCCTTTGCTGCTAAGATGGCTATTCTCAACGGGGCAGGAACCGTTGTACTAGTTCCAATCGCAGCAGGGGGCGGATCAAACGACACTAACTGGGAAGACGCTCTTCTCAAACTAGAAGACGATGTTGCCGGTAATATTATTGTCCCAATCTCAGGTAGAACAGACGTTCACGCTCTAGTATCTGCTCACGTTACAAAGATGAAGCAGAGAAACGTTTGGAAGTCTGCTGTTCTAGGAATGGATGGAGTTACAGGTACAGTAACAGCCGAAACTCTAAGAGCAACTGCTAAAAGTTATAACAACTCAGATCTAGTTCTAGTATCCCCCGCTATCTTTAATTACTACAACAGTTACCTAAATGTTGAGGTTCCAATTGGCGGTCAATATGCTGCTGCCGGTCTTGCTGGTATGCACGCTAGTAGACCTCTTGCGGAGTCTTTGACAAGAAAGCAACTTGCAGGACTCTCTTCTCTCGGAGAAAGAAGAACTCTAGTTGCAAAGAATCAAGATGGTGGATCAGGTCTATGTGTTATTGAGCAACTTGAAAGCACAGGGACTATTAGAATCCGTCATGAGATTACAACCGAACCGACTGATGTAAACACAAGAGAATACCCAGTCATTCTACAAAGAAACAACATGGTTACACTTGTGGCAAATGCAATTGATAGAACAATCATCGGTCAGATTTACGCTGACACTTCTGCTCCAAGTAAAGTTTCTACTCTTGTTAGCAGAACTCTAGACAACCTTGTTGTCGGAGGAAACCTTGGAGCCTATCAAAACGTTACATCTAGATTCGCTCGAAACGACCCAACAACTATAGAGGTACGTTGGCAGTACAAGCCACTTTACACCGTACAGTACGTTCAGATTACGTTCGGTATTAACCTCAACTCTGGGACAATTACTACAGGCACAGTTAATCTGATACTTTAAGGAGAATAGTGAATAATGGCTATTAGAGCAAGACAAACGGGTTCCGCTTTTACAGCGTGGACATTTTCATCAGACGGGGGAGAGCAGAAGATCTTGGCCCTGTGTCAAGAAGTATCACACACTTCTCCCACTCCGGTCGCCCCAGCAGTACCAGTTCACCCTCTGAACTACGTTAGACCAGTTGAAATTATCGTTCCTAGAGCGATTAATGCGGGTCAGGTAACACTAACTATTCTTGAAACCTATGACCACACAATTTGGCAAACACTAGGGGGAGTCTTCCCATCACTCAAGGCACTAACAGACAACGGAAACATTAATGACTTGGCTGACTTCTTCACTTGGATGCAGACAGATGCCGCTGTTAATGACTTGACTTCAGGAAGATCTAAGATTCAACTTCAGAGAATCATTAGAAACCCAAACTCAGACTACTGGAGACTTAAGACTTTTAAGAATGCAAAGATTGTTGATGTTAGAGATGACGAAGCCGTTGCTGTTGATACAACTATTAATCCTCTTCAAATTACTGTTATGTACACAAACATTGAAGAGACATTGGCAACAGCAGAAGCCACAGCAATCCCAGTCCCAGATCCGGTTTGGGGAGCATAAAAAACAAAAGGAATAAAAATTGAATGAGCAAGGTCAGGATTACAAAGATATAGTTAATTCAGACGAATTTAGTGAATTGATTCATATCGGCCATCTTGTCCATACATTTGATTGGCAACAACATAAGTTTGAAATTAAGACTTTAAAGATTGAAGAAGAACTAGTTGTTGGACAATTAATAAAAGAGTATAAAGACACAATTGCAGAAGAGAAGGCTGCCGCAGTAGCAATCGCGGCAGCCTGTCTTGTTTCTGTGAACAATAAGCCCTTTATGCCTGAGTATGACAAGACTGCATATATCTCTATTAGAGAAAGATTTAACTACATAATTCAAAATTGGAATACCGTTATAGTAGATGCAATAAATGTTGAATACCTACAAATATTAACAGAAGTATATGATATATTAGAGAGGACTGAAAATTTATCACAGAAGGATCTGATGAATTCAAACTTACCATCAGATCCCTTGATAGAGCAGGAGCAATCAATCGAAACGCAGCAAGCAGATTAACTCAAATACTTAATTTAGCACTTCTTATTTGGGAACAAGAAGATAAGAATGAATCAAAAGAATTCCAATTTAAGTCTTCACTTATGCAAGCCTTCCCAGAAAGAGCAAAAGAAATTTGGGATATCGAAAAAAGCGAAGAGGCTCTTGGGGATGATTATGAACAAATTGCCCCAGAGAACATTGGAGAATTCTTCTCTCTTGAAAAAATACTTTCAGGGTTTTCTCAAACAACAAATGCAAAAGAAATGATTGAAGAACAAAATGGCTGATAACGACGAAGCAATGCTAAAAGCATTACAACAGATTCAAGCACTACTTGCAGATAACGGACAAGAACAAAGAAAATATTTTGAGAAACTTGCTGAAGCCATGCAACAATCTGCTGGTAAGCATGAATCTGGTGGTGCGGGTAATGCTTCGTCAAATGCTCAAAACGTAAGCGGCCCTGATGCGTTTAGAGCAGCAAGTGAAAAAATCTCTAGAATCCATCCTTCTTTTGATTACTCTAATCAGGGTTTGTCTCCCGAAGAACAGAGAGCAAAAGAAGGCGGCAGGCTAAGACAACTCTTTGGTGGCTATCGGTATGATACAACTAAAGATGTTCATGATCCAGCGCGTTTTGATACAGAAAATGTTGGATACTTGCATAGAGAGTTTGGTCAACTAAATGTAGGTCAAATTAGAGATCAATTGATGCAAGGCAACCTTACTAATGCAGGTTATGCGGCTGCAAGTGGCCTTGCAAAAAGTTCTGTTGCAAGGCCCTTCCTAATTCCTGCTGCAACAAGGAACGCAGCAAGAGCAATGGACTTTGCTCGTAATAGAGTTATGTCAATCCGCCTAAATCAACCTCGTCAGATGGGTCAAGCAGCGGGCTATAGAGGCCCCGGCGATCAAGGCTTTGTAAGCGGCCTTGGATCTTTTGCTTCCTCCATGTTTGCAATGCCTACTCTGGTAACTGGGATGGACAAGGCTGGGGGTATTATGTCACCCTTCGGCTCAATGTCTCCAGCAGCACAGGCTGGTTACAGGATGAGAGCAGATGCTTTTAAAAGTTCACTAAATCCATTTGATCCTCTAGGATATCAAGGAAACCTACAACTTACTGCGGCTGCCGCCTCTAAAGGATATAGGACTTTAGGACAGTCGTTTAGTGTAAAGAACACTGCAAAAGATTTGGGCACCACTATCGGAAGCGATGATTTCGGAGCGATAATTGATCTTCTTGATACAAGTATCAAGAAACTAGGAACAGATATGAAAGAAGCATCAGAGTATATGGAAAACTTTGGAAATATGGCGAGAGGCGCTGGAAAGGGCGTTGATCAGTTTTTATCAGAAGTTCAAGGTACTCTAAACGATATGACCGCTCAAGGTGCTAGAGGCCAAGGGGCAGTAAGAGCGGCAGCAAACTATTCTTCTATTCCACTTGTGTCCGGTCAAGCAGCGTATGGGTTCTTATCCGGCGCTCAAAATCCAGCCATGGCTGCATTCAATGTTGCAAATGTAGGCGGTGCTGGCGGCTCAATGAATGATATTATTTCTATCATTTCAGGTAACTATGGTAACGTCGGTGATGGCGGTCTAGCCTCTCTTGATGCACAAATTGCTGGAATTAACAGCATGAAGCAACTGGTATCCCCACTACTTACTAAAAACGAAGATGGATCAAATAACTTTGCGTTGGCTGCCGGTGTATTGGGTATGCCCGTAAGACAACTTGAACAGATGTATAATTCGGGAGATCGCATGAAAAAGCAAGCCCAATTTGGAAAAGATATGATTGGACTTCTAGGAGAAGGTGAAAAAGAAAGAAACGCAAAGATGTTTCAAGCGTTGCAAGGAAAGGGCGGGGAAAAGGTTAGAGGCGCAGGAGCCGCATGGTGGAAAAATATAAGTCAACCGGGAGGTATGACGGGGACGGTGAACTCTGTTCTGAGTTCTTCCGGTTTTATGAACGTTAAAGCAGGAGAAGGGGAAGATCAACAGCAGTTTAACATTGCTTTAGGAAGATTAATTAGAGCAAAAAGAGGTCAAGGCGAAGAATCGGTTGAAGACGTTCTTGCTGAATATGAAAATGATATTGATACAGGTAGACTTCAAGAAGTTGCCAATAAAATGGTTGGCGCAGGAAAAATGTCGGCTGCGGGTAATACAGAAAAGGCTAATGAGTACATAAGAAGTTTGATGAAAGACTACGGCGGTTCTTATACATATAGGGAGGGTAGCGATCATCTTATGAGCGGAGTCCCCGGAACGACAATTAGTGCAAAAGATGCACAAGGCA
>ERZ891134.844-NODE-844-length-23269-cov-4.946886_pt1 | contig 23269 bp, 20 predicted proteins | sample MGYA00520888_ERZ891134 | MGnify/ENA primary metagenome ERZ891134 (study PRJEB32303, sample SAMEA104408692) | aquatic metagenome | biome: Brackish water; feature: Coastal; material: water | place: Baltic Sea | collected 2014-10-23 | depth 10 m ... | reverse complement strand
TTCAGGAAACTTCATCTGCGTCCAGCTCAAGGTGTAACCAATCCAGCCAGTAAAAGGACCTACTTTTTTTTGCAAAAATAATTCCGTACCGTAACTCCAGGCATTGCCTCTGGTTATTTGTTGCTCCCAATTTCGACCGCCTCCAACGGCGCTCGAACTGAAAATATCGTCTTCCAACAAGAATGAGGCACCCTCTCTGTATTGAACCACGTCTTTCATATCCTTATAATAGGCCTCCCATGTAACAGAAAATCCTTTATCAAAATCTTTAGCTAATCCTATAGCCGTTTGCTCACTCCTCATGGGTAAAAGTCCGGCTGTAGCGGGTATCCACAAATCTGTTGGCAAAGAAATACCCGAGTTACTCAACAAATGTATGTATTGAAACATTCGAGCATATGAGGCTTTCACAGCCAAATCAGGTGCAATATTATAGGAGGCGCTAAAACGCGGCTCCGGATTTACAAACGTGGTGCCTTCTACCGCATATTGACTCAAACGAAATCCGGGATTCAACTGCAAATCACCTAATTTCCAAATATCTTCAATGTAAATACCACTTTCATATGTGTTAATGGTATTGATTTTGTTCTGTAATTCACCAAAGTCACCCGCCTTTATGACCAGAGCAGCAGGGCGGAACTGATGCCGCGTAGTCTGCAGTCCATAACGAACCTGGTGATTGGGGTGCGGCCTCCAATCAAAATCGTATTTAAAACCAATGTCATCTATTACACTCTGATAGTTCAATAAAAACGTATCCTCAAACCCATCATAAGATTCTAAACCGATATTCAATTTATAATGACTGTAGATAATAGAGGCATTCGAGAATAGCTTTGGCGAGAATACATGATTCCATCGGGCTGTTACTGTGCGATTTCCCCAACCAAAATCGGTATCCAATCGCGCTCTATCTTCTCTAATTTTGGTGTAAAACTCGTCCTTCCCAAAATACCCACTCAAATCTAACCGGTCTTTCTCTGATAAGGTATAATTGGCTTTGGCGTTAAAGTCGTAAAAGTAATACCCTCCATTATTTCCGGTCGACGCATATAAAAACGGTTGTATCAACAAATCTATATATGTACGGCGGCCCGAAATCATGAAAGAACTTTTACCCTCTTTAATCGGTCCTTCAAACGTAAACCTCGAACTCAATACTCCCACTCCCACTTCACCGGTATACTTGCGGTTATTGCCTTCTTTCATACTAAGGTCAATAACACTCGACAAACGACCGCCATAACGCGCCGGAAAACCGCCTTTTACCAATTCAACCGATTTTAAGGCATCGCCATTGAACACAGAGAAAAATCCAAATAAATGAGACGCATTGTAAACGATGGCTTCATCTAATAGCATTAAATTCTGATCGGGACCACCACCGCGCACGTATAATCCGCTTTGTCCTTCCCCTCCAGCTTGAACCCCCGGTAATAACTGAATTACTTTTAAAACATCTTTTTCTCCAAATAAAGCGGGAATTTCCTTTATTTGATTCACTGGAATGTCGATGCGACTCATCTCCACTTTGTCGGCAACGGTATTTTTCTTAGATCTAATTTCAACGGCTTCTATTTGTTCCGCTTGAACTTTAGCTCTAATTTTAAAATGTACCGACGTATCGCCATTCGAATTCCAAACAAAACTATCTAATTCAAAACCGCCAAATTGATAGTAGGTCACGCGCTTCTGAATTTGCTTTCTTTCTAAAGTCACTGAGTAAAAACCGTAGTTGTTGGTATAGGTACTCACGCCATCGGGTAAAACCGTAATGCGCACATTTCCATAATATTCTCCCGTTTCTACATCGCTTACGAATCCCGATAAGGTTACCCGCGCGGCGTTCTGAGACTTCCCCCAAGAGAAAAAAGAGCACAGCACCAGCACCATACTGATCCTTTTAAATAGGTTTGAAAATTCCATGTTTGGTAAAATCAATTGCAATTTACATCCCTTTAACGGCATAGCCCCCAAAATGTTACAAGGAAATGTGAAAAAAGATTTGCGAAAAACGCAAAATGAAAGCCAATAAAGGCTGATTAAATATTATAGGAAGCCTTAAAATGGGCACTGTCGCAAGCTAAAATGCTCTTAAACGGCCACCGGCGCTTTTATGGCAGGGTGTGGCTCGTAGCCTTCCAGAGTAAAATCAGAGTAGGTAAAATCGAAGAGATTTTGAATATCCGGATTCAATTTCATTTGCGGAAAGGAACGCAAATCGCGCGACAATTGCAAGGCCACTTGCTCCTGATGATTCATATATATATGGGCATCGCCGAAGGTATGCACAAAATCCCCTGGTTTAAGTCCGGTTACCTGCGCCATCATGAGCGTAAGCAAGGCATAGCTCGCAATATTAAACGGCACTCCTAAAAACAAGTCGGCACTGCGCTGGTATAACTGACAGCTTAATTTTCCATCGGCCACGTAAAATTGGAATAAGGTATGGCATGGCATAAGGGCCATTTTGTTGATTTCGCCCACGTTCCATGCATTCACCAAAATCCTTCGGGAGTCGGGATTGTTCTTGATCATCTCCAAAGCCTCGCTGATTTGGTCAATCACACGTCCGTCTTTGGCCTCCCAAGAGCGCCATTGTTTACCATAAACCGGACCTAATTCACCGTTTTCATCGGCCCACTCATTCCAAATAGACACCCCATTTTCTTTCAAATAGGCAATGTTAGTTTCCCCTTTAAGGAACCATAAAAGTTCATGAATGATACTTTTGAGGTGCACTTTCTTGGTGGTTATCAAAGGAAATCCTTCAGACAGATCGAAACGCAACTGTCCGCCGAATACGCTTTTCGTGCCCGTACCGGTGCGGTCCGTTTTAACCGTTCCATGTTCTGAAACGTATCTTAAAAAGCTTTCGTAGGAGTCATTCATGGCCATATCTTATTGTGATTCGTACAAAATCAAACTATCACCTTACAAGTTTAAACATTTTACGCTTACAATAGCACATTTTTTGCTTAATTTCGCATCTCAAACGTTTAAATAGTATGGCAGATTTAATTACCATGCCCAAAATGAGCGACACGATGACCGAAGGGGTAATCGTGAAGTGGAATGTAAAAGTGGGCGATACGGTTAAGAGTGGCGATATCATGGCTGAAGTTGAAACTGACAAAGCCACTATGGATATGGAAGTATATTCCAAAGGAACCGTTTTACACCTAGTGGTGCAAGAGGGGGAAGCCGTGACCGTAGACGGACCGATTGCGGTAGTGGGTAAAGAAGGTGAAGATTTCCAATCTTTACTTTCGGGAGCTGCCACCACAACATCCCCTGCTACCACCGAACCCGCTGAATCAACTCCTGTTGCTGCGGCAACTCCGGCAGCTGATCCTGTGGCTGCTTCTGTACCGGCTTCAACAGTTTCCGACAATAGCACCGACGGCCGACTTAAAGCAAGTCCCCTAGCCCGCAAAATAGCCGAGGAAAAAGGCATCAATCTTTCGAACGTTCAAGGTACCGGCGAAAATGGCCGTATCGTGAAACGCGACTTAGACAATGCCCAACCTGCTGCAACCGCAGCTCCTTCCGCTGCCAGCACCGCCGTTTTCGGACAAGAAAGCTTTACGGAGGTAAACGTATCACAAATGCGTAAAACCATCGCAGGCAGATTGGCAGAATCTAAATTCAACGCTCCCCATTTCTATCTTACCATAGAAATCAATATGGACAAAGCTTCAGAAGCGCGTGCCCATATGAATAAAGTAAGCGATGTTAAAATATCGATGAACGATATCGTGGTAAAAGCATGTGCCGCTGCCCTTCGCAAACATCCTAATATCAATTCTAGCTGGTTGGGAACCAAAATTCGCACCAACCACCACATCCATATCGGTGTGGCTATGGCTGTAGAAGATGGACTTTTAGTTCCAGTTGTGCGCTTTGCAGACCATAAACCCTTGGCGCAAATCAGCAAAGAGGTAAAAGAATACGGAGCAAAAGCCAAAGAAAAGAAACTACAACCTCAAGATTGGACCGGCAATACCTTTACCATTTCTAATTTAGGTATGTTCGGTATCGACGAGTTTACCGCCATCATCAATCCTCCCGATGCATGCATCCTTGCCGTAGGTACCGTTAAAGATACCGTAGGCGTGGTAAACGGCGAAATCAAACCCGTTAAAACCATGAAAGTAACCCTAAGCTGCGACCACCGCGTGGTAGACGGCGCTATGGGAGCTTCCTTCTTACAGACCCTGAAACAGTTCTTAGAAGAACCGGTGACCTTATTAGTATAATACTAAGGCCACCATAAGGTGGCCTTTTTTTTGAACCATGTGGAAGATAAAATTTAATCACGTACAAGACCTGAGCGACGCACGCTTCGCCGCTTCTGCCATGGCCGAGTGGGTAGGCTTTTCTATCAGTGGCCCCCATGCCATGAAAGCCGCCGACATCCAAGAAATCATTTCCTGGTGTGCGGGTCCTAAACTTATATTAGAAATTCAGGATGAAAACATCGAAAAAATCAACTCATTCCTAGATGTGCTTCCTGTAAACGGCATAGAATGCCCCTCCGAAAGACTAATTGAATTACAAACCGTATTTCAAGATGTACATGAATGGATTGTGCTAGGCCAAGGTCCCTACGATCATCCTTCCCACAGCCCTCAATGGTATCCGCATACCCATATCGTAAAAATTTCCCCCAATAGCCAAAACGCAGCAAAAATCATCAACGACAATCCTTATGGCTTTAGTATCGATTGCGAAAAAGAAACCGAAGTGGGGAAGAAAGATTTGAGCCTTTGGCACGACTTTTTTGAAGAATTAGACCTATTTTGATCATGAAACATACCATATATATAGCACTATTTGCCGCCATCACCCTCGGCGCCTGCTCTGGAGAACATGCTAAACCCTTCACAGAAGAAGAAACCCTACAACAAGATTCCGTTGACCAATTGAATCAAGATGAAGCATTTGATGAGCTGCTCAACGACAGCAATTCAACTCAAAACGATAGCATTTCGGAATGAAAGTAGCCGTGATCGGTGCCACCGGCTTGGTGGGCACCAAAATGTTACAAGTGCTCCAAGAGCGCCAATTTCCCATTACCGAACTCATTCCCGTTGCTTCTGAAAAAAGCGTGGGCAAACAAATTTCTTTCGGGGGAATTTCATTCACAGTACAGTCGCTCGAATCGGCCGTATTGGCAAAACCCGATATCGCTCTATTCTCTGCCGGTGGCAGCACCTCTAAAGAATGGGCCCCCAAATTCGCAGAAGTAGGCACCTACGTTATCGATAACTCCAGCGCTTGGCGCATGGAACCCAATATTGCGTTGGTAGTTCCCGAAGTGAACGCCCAACATTTACAAAAAGACAGCTTCATTATCGCCAATCCCAATTGCTCAACCATCCAAATGGTAATGGCACTAAAGCCCTTGCACGATTTATATGTACTCAATCGCGTAATCGTAAGTACCTATCAGTCGGTAACCGGAACCGGACAAGCAGCGGTAAAGCAGATGTTCGACGAACGAGAAGGCCGTGAAACCACGCCCGTATATCCCCATAAAATCGACCAAAATGTACTCCCTCACATCGATGTTTTCTTAGAAAATGGATATACCAAAGAAGAAGAAAAAATGATGAAGGAAACCAAAAAAATTATGGGCCTCCCCTATTTGAAAATCACCGCAACCACCGTTCGAATCCCTACTATGGGCGGCCACAGCGAAAGCATCAATATAAGCTTCCATAAAGAACCTCATTTAAACGAAGTGCGTCAAGCCTTAACGGCGTTTCCAGGGATAGTCGTTCAAGATCTTCCCCAAGAAAATATATATCCGATGCCCCTATGGGCACACGATAAAGACGACGTTTTCGTAGGACGTATTCGCAAAGACGAATCCATAGAAAACGGACTTAATATTTGGGTAGTAGCCGATAATTTGCGCAAAGGGGCGGCAACAAATGCCGTACAAATCGCAGAAAAATTGCTCGAAAACGGTTGGGTAGGCTAACATTTTTGCCTTTAGATTGTTCTCTTGTTTTGGAAGACGAATCATTAAATACCGAAACGAACGAAACGCAGGCAGTAGATAACCGGCCCTTATTTCTAAAAGATGCCCGATATCAGGGAGAATTGCACAATGCGCCTTATGCGCTTTCGGTAACTTCTCCCAAAATCGAACCCATCGACAAACGCATGCTCAAGGCCAATGCCCATGAAGCCATGCAGCACCAGGCCAATCAGCAAATTCAAATGCTCAAAAAGCAGGCCGAATTACTGATGAAACAAGCCCGCGACATCGAAGAGCGCTTGGAAATTTCGCATGCTATTTACAAAGCCGATATCAATTTCGAACCCGTAATTAACGGCATCTATCACCTTTATCAAAAAGAAGACGGCACTCAAGTTTTAAGCATGGTAGCCCCTTATGAATGGGGTAAAAATATGCCCTTCGCCCAGTATTTACATACGGTACGACTGCTTGGCGATCGTACTTGGGACGTGCTTTCCTAATAATTTACCACTGCGAAAGTTTATCGATTGCGGCGCGCACGCTCCCTTCTTTTAATAATACCAACTGCGCCGTATCGTAGTCTAAACCCGTTTCTTCCATAATCATTCGGGTGCCGCGATCTACCAATTTATCGTTGCTCAACTGCATATCTACCATTTTATTACCCTTCACCCTTCCCATTCGAATCATTGCAGCGGTGGTAATCATATTCAATGCCAATTTTGTAGCGGTTCCGGCTTTTAAACGGGTAGAACCGGTTAAAAATTCCGGACCTGTGATCAATTCAATCGGAAAATCAACCGCTTTAGCCACGGGAGAATCTGAATTGCAAACAATGCAACCCGTAATAATTCCGGCCTGCCTACACGCCTGTAGCGCCCCTAAAACATAGGGCGTACGTCCAGATGCAGCAATACCTACTACTACATCATTTGTATTGATATCGTGTACCTGTAAATCTTTAAATCCTTGTTCGGTATCGTCTTCTGCATTTTCAACGGCCTTGCGTATGGCTCCATCGCCCCCCGCAATAATTCCTACTACCCTACCCTGTTCCACACCAAATGTAGGCGGACATTCTGATGCATCCACAATTCCTAAACGACCACTGGTGCCCGCTCCCATATAAAACAAGCGTCCGCCTCGTTGCATTTTAGATACCAAAGCATCTACTAACAGGGTTATGGCACTGATTTGACTTCTCACGATGCCGGCAATACGCGCATCTTCGTCGTTCATTCCCATGAGTATTTCTTGCGTACTCATTAAATCCAATCCGTCATAATTCGAGGGCGATTCGGTATTCATATAACAAAAATACAGATTCGCCGAGTTCTACGTATTGCTTTTAGGAAATCGGTTGTTACTTTGTAGATATATCATGTCAACAGAACATACCTTAAATCAAGAAATAAAGCACAAATGGCTTCAAGTAGTGGCCTTTATAGAGGAAAATTTCCAAAAGAAACCTGATTTAAATGCCATTTTATTTTTAATTGGCATTCGTGAATTGGGGGAACTTCCCGAAAAGGCGTTTACAAAAGAAGAAAAAACGAGGCTCATGCACATTGCCAACTGCCGGGTACTTAGCTTTTCTGGATACTATGAAAAATCGGGTACCAACAAAAAAGGATGGCCCGAATGGGAGAATGTAAAACCCCTTCCTAATTTGAACATATTCGAACAAGAAAATGTGTTGCGACAGCACATTATCGAATACTTTGAAAGTGAGGATATCATTCAATTTTCATGAAAGCCCAACGAGTGTTTATAAGACCTTAGGCTTTGGTTTTTCATTAAAATATATCTATCTTTGTGGAACTTTTCCAACAAATAATCAGGAGGGGGCAAGCGAAAAGCAGTCCCCTTTTTTATTGGGTATGAAAAAACTAGGTGAAAAACTCAAAGAACTAATAGACGCGGATGCGGCTAACTACGATTTATTTGTAGTGCACCATACCGTAAGTCCTACCGGACTTTTTCGTTTTTACCTCGATAGCGAGGAAGTATTGTCTATGGGTGTTTTAACCGAGTTTACCCGTCATATATCTAGAACCATCGATGAAGGTGAATTTGGAGAACATCCATTTACATTCGAGATTTCTTCGCCAGGGGCAACGGAGCCCTTACGCGATATCCGGCAGTTCAAAAAACATATCGGAAGAAGTTTGAAAATTCAAACCGAAGAAGCTACCTTTCAGGGAGCCTTTACCGCGTTTGAAAACGAAATTCTCACCATCCAAAACGAGGTTAAAGAAAAAGGAAAAAAGAAGATTAACTTGGAAGAAGTTCAAATTCCCTTCAACCAAATAAAAGAAGCAACTATCATTTTAAGTTTTAAATAACATGAAAGCCAAAGCCACAGACCTCGGAATCAATCTGGTGGAGAGTTTCTCCGAGTTTAAGGAATTCAAAAACATTGACCGCGCAACGATGATGCGCGTGTTAGAAGACGTTTTTAGAAGCATCCTAAAAAAGAAATTTGGTCAAGATGCCAATTTCGACATCATCATCAATACTGAAACCGGAGATATCGAAATGTACCACTTGCGCCTCATCGTAGAAGAAGGCGAAGTTGAAGATCCGTATTTGCAAATTGCACTAGAAGATGCCTTGAAATTGGAACCCGATTATCAAGTGGGTGAAGATTGTATTCAAGAAATCAGCCTTGAAGATTTCGGTCGCCGTAATGTATTAAATGCCCGTCAAGCCCTCATGAGTCGCATTATCGAGCTGGAAAAAGATGAATTATTCCGCAAGTATACCGACAAACGTGGCGAAATCATCAACGGAGAAGTGTATAACGTATGGAAACGCGAAATTATGATCCTAGACGATGATGGTAATGAGTTAACCCTTCCGAAAGATCAAATGATTCCACGTGATATGTACAAAAAAGGCGATTCTATCCGTGCGGTTATACATGCCGTAGACATGGATAAAGGATCTCCAAGAGTGGTTCTTTCACGTACCTCTCCTGAATTCTTAGAACGTTTGTTTGAATTAGAAGTTCCTGAAATTCTGGACGGTTTAATCACCATCAAGAAAATCGTTCGTGAACCGGGAGAACGCGCTAAAGTAGCCGTGGAAAGTTACGACGATCGCATCGATCCCGTTGGAGCTTGCGTTGGTGTAAAAGGAGCGCGTATCCACGGAATCGTGCGAGAACTGCGGAACGAAAACATCGACGTAATCAACTATTCCACTAACGATGCCTTGTTCATTCAACGTGCCATCCAACCTGCCGTTGTAAGCAAAATGGATATCGAAGGTACTACCGCTAATGTATTCTTGGAAAGCGATCAGGTTTCCTTGGCTATTGGTAGAAGCGGACATAATATTAAATTGGCGAGTAAGTTAACTGGCTACCAAATCGAAGTATACCGCGTAAACGCAGTAGTGGAAGACGACGTAGATCTGGATGAATTTTTGGATGAAATCGATGAATGGATCATCGAAGAATTCAAACGCGTGGGATTGGATACTGCTAAGGATGTACTTCGTACGTCTGTAGCAGATTTATTGACCCGCACCGACTTGGAAGAAGAAACTATTTCGCAGATTCACAAAATCTTGCGCAAAGAGTTCGACGAAGAATAAACTGGGCTCGACCCATAAAAAACAGGCGCTTTCTCAAGGCCTGTAGGGGGATTTTAAATGATTCCCCGTAAATTCTTGGGATATCAGAAGGTTAATTTTAAATTTGAATTAAATTATGGCGGTATACCGTTTAGCAAAAGTAGCGAGTGAATTAAACCGAAGTACGTCGGCAATAGCTGAATTTCTTCAAGAAAAAGGACATGAAGTAGACGCACGTCCAACCTCTAAAATCTCTGAGGAGCAATATCAAGCTTGCTTGAAAGAGTTTTCAGCCGATAAGGCAATGAAACAAGAAGCAGACAAACTGAAAAGCCAAAAGCCTGTCAGAACTGCTCCTACAGCACCTCATACAACAGCTCCTTCTGTTTCAGAACCCGTAGTTCCAGAACCTCCAATACCTGCTCCTATAGCAGAAATAGTTCCAGAACCCAAAGCGGTAGAGCCTGAAAAAATCGATATGCGATCCGAAGCTCCTGTTTCTAATCTCAAGGTAGTAGGCAAAATAGCCCTAGACCCTAAAAAGAAAAAAGAACCAGAAGCAGTAGCGCCAAAACCCGCTAAGGAAATTCCTGCTGAAACCATTCAACCTGCAGCTCCAATTGGGCCTGCTGAAACGGTAACACCTTCTGCAACCGTTGTTCCGGAAAAAAACACCGCTCCAGCTGCAGAGGTAACGCCAATAATAGAATCTAAAACTACGGTTCCCACCGAAAGTAAAGATTCCCCTAAAAAAGAAGCTCCCGCTTCTGACAACAAAGGAAAAAAACAAAATGAGCACAAAGGAAACGCTAAAAAAACACCCGCTCCACAAGCACCTAAGGTGGCAGAACCTGCTCCAGAACCAGAATATCTCGAAACAAAGAAGGAAGTTCTCTCCGGACCTAAAGTATTAGGAAGAATTAATTTACCTACTGCAAAGGAAGGAAATAGTTCGCTTGCGAAGGAAGCCCGCAAGGATATGCAGGAAATTCGCAAAAAACGCAAACGTAAGGAAAAAGGTGTTGACGTAAAAGTTGCCGTTCAAGAAACCATTAACCGCGATAATCGCAACAAAGATTCCAAAGACAACACAAATAAGCCTACAACTGCAAATAAAGGTCCCGTTAATCCTAATGCCGTAAAATCTAATGTTAGAAACACGGTTAATCGCATGGGAAATGCGGGTCGTAGAAATAACAATAAAGGCAAAAAACGTTTTGAAGACCGCGAGGTGCGAAACCGTCGTTTTGAAGAAGAACGCCGCAGAAAAGACGAAGAAAGTAAAATACTAAAGGTAACCGAATTCTTAACTGCTAATGAATTGGCCAGTTTAATGAGTGTACCGGTAACCGCCGTTATCTCCAAATGTTTTGCATTGGGAATAATGGTTTCTATAAATCAACGTTTGGATGCAGAAACAATCCAATTGGTAGCCAGCGATTATAACTACGACGTAACTTTCGTTGATGCTGAATCCACTATTGAAGCTGCAGACGAAGAAGTAGATCGCGACGAAGATTTAAAGCCACGTGCGCCTATTGTTACGGTTATGGGACACGTTGACCATGGTAAAACATCTTTATTAGACCATGTAAGAAGTGCCAACGTAATTGCAGGCGAAGCCGGTGGTATTACTCAACATATAGGAGCTTACGAGGTAACGCTTAAAGACGGTAAGAAAATCACATTCTTAGATACCCCAGGTCACGAAGCGTTTACCGCGATGCGTGCCAGAGGTGCCAAAGTAACCGACCTTGCTATCATCGTAATTGCAGCAGACGACAGTGTGATGCCACAAACAAAAGAAGCCATCGCCCATGCTCAAGCAGCCGGCGTTCCTATGGTTTTTGCTTTTAATAAAATTGATAAAGACGGTGCCAATCCCGATAAAATTCGCGAAGAATTGGCCCAAATGAATATTTTAGTTGAAGATTGGGGTGGTAAATTCCAAAGTCAAGAAATCAGTGCTAAAAAAGGACTTAACGTCGATGAATTACTCGAAAAAGTTCTTTTGGAAGCCGAATTGATGGACTTAAAAGCCAATCCCGATCGTCGTGCAAAAGGTACCGTTATCGAAGCTACTCAAGAAAAAGGGCGCGGTATTGTTTGTACCCTTTTGATTCAAAACGGAACCTTACGTGTAGGAGATCATATGGTGGCCGGTTCTCAATATGCGAAAGTACGTGCCATGTTCAACGAGCGCGGTACCCGCATCGACGAAGCCCCTCCAGCTACTCCAGTGAAAATTTTAGGATTTTCAGACGCCCCTACTTCCGGTGATTTATTCGCTGTGATGGAAAATGAAGACGATGCCAAAACCTTGGCAAACAAACGCCTTCAATTGGTGCGCGAGCAGGGTATACGTACCAAACGTCATATTACCCTTGATGAAATTGGACGCCGATTAGCGGTTGGAAACTTTAAAGAACTGAACATTATCATCAAAGCAGACGTTGACGGTTCTGTAGAAGCGTTAAATGATGCCATGATGAAATTATCTACCGATGAAATTGCGGTAAATGTAATTCATAGCGGAGTTGGACAAATTACAGAAAGTGACGTATTGTTAGCGTCAGCATCTGATGCCATCATTATCGGATTCCAAGTTCGTCCTTCTGCCAAAGCCAAACAACTTGCCGAAAGTGAAGAAATCGATATCAGAGCCTATAGCATTATCTACCAAGCTATTGAGGAAATCAAAAAAGCAATGGAAGGTATGTTGAGTCCAGATATTGTAGAAAAAATCATTGGACAAGTAGAAATTCGCGAAATATTCAAAATTTCTAAAGTGGGTACGATTGCAGGTTGTTACGTTACTGAAGGAAAAATCGAACGCAACAGCAGGGTACGCGTTATTCGTGACGGTGTGGTTAAACACGACGGAAAATTGGGCTCTTTGAAACGTTTTAAAGATGACCAACGTGAAGTAACCCGTGGTTATGAATGCGGATTACAACTTGAAAAATTCAACGATATCATGGAAGGCGATTACCTAGAAGTGTATATCCAAGAGGAAGTTAAACGTAAACTGTAATCTCAATTTTATCCTAAAAAAAATAAACTCTAACGAAGCGGCAACGAAATACAGAGTGAGAACGTCTAAATTTGGTACGAAACTTGTAGTAAATTAAAAAAATTATAAAATAAGACACCATGAAAAAGTTTTTAACCTTAGCAGCCCTTGCCTTTGCATTTATCGGAAGCAGCTTGGCACAAAAAGAAGTTAAGCAACAAGAGCCCGCTATCAAATGGGAATTGAAGGCACACGATTTTGGAAGCATTGAAATGGGTCCCCCAGCCGATGTGGTTTTCAAATTCACCAATAACAGCAAGGCCCCTGTGGTAATTACCGGTGCAAGACCAAGCTGTGGATGTACCACACCCAGTTGGACCAAAACTCCCATTATGCCAGGTGAAACCGGCGAAGTAAAAGCGAGCTATGGAACTGAAGGTAGACCTGGTTATTTCCAAAAAACGGTAAAAGTAACCTTAGATAACGGCGATGTAACCGATCTCACCATCAGCGGTACTGTTACCACCGATACCAACAAAGAAACCAAACCTGAACTTAAGTAATTCCAAGATGAAAAAGACCTTAATCATTGCCGCATTTGCTTTCGTATTAACGCATGCAAAAGCTCAAAATGGTGTAATTGGTGGCACCAATACTCCAGTTGAGGAAAAAAGCAATGCGGGTATTCAATTTGGAAAGCTAGCACACAACTTCGGTAACATTATTGAAGGACAAATTGCTACTTACGATTTTCAGTTTACAAACAACGGTACAGAGCCACTTAAACTAACGCGAGTTAAAGCAAGTTGTGGATGTACTACCCCTAAATATCCCACTACCGAGGTAATGCCTGGCGATACTGCCAGCATCCGTGCCGAATACAATTCAGCTGGAAGACCCGGAACGTTTAACAAAAATATTTTTGTTAATAGCAATGCGGGAGATATTACCCTTACTATTTCGGGTAACGTAGTGAAAGAGCCAGAAAAGCCCATTTCACCCGTTATCATTCGATAATTAACAAAAGAGGCTGTATTCATCAAATACAGCCTCTTTTTTGTCCCTCTAATTATCGTTTATTTCCTTTTAGGAAAACCGAAAATCTGTTTTGGTCAACCCACAATTAAATAGGTAATCATAATCTCTTCATTATCGAATCTAAATCCAAAATAATGTTAAATCGCAAAACCCTTATATTGATACTGTTTTTAAGCAGCACTTTGTTTCAATTACAAGCGCAAATACGCCATAAAAATGAAGGAAATCTTAAAGTCCTAGGCAAGGATACCATCAACATTGATGCGAATAACGGAGACGTGATAGAAGCGTTATTTGCCGTGAAAAATTACGGAACGGAAACTCTTACCATTGCCCAAATTGCCACCGAATGTATTTGTTTTGATTATCATTTCCCAGAAACCGGTATCGCACCCGGTGCTACCGATACTATACGTCTGTTTTTCAAAACCAAATTTGTTCCTCCAGGTCCCTATTTCAAGCGGGTATTTGCCGATTACGACGAAGGCAGCATTGAATTAATCCTTCAAGGCAACCTAAAAGTAATTCGCCCCAAATACAAACCCAACGAAAAAACCGTAATTTACAAACCGAAACAAATCGTAGTGCGCAATGATGAAAACTAAATTACTATTACCCACCATGCTGATTATAGCCAACAGCGTGTTTTTTGAATCATGTCTTTGGGCCTCTCCACAGAATAGCTTTAATAGCAAAAATTCCGATGACCTAACCATCACGCAAGACTCACTCGTAAAGTTATTAGACAGTATTGCATGGAACGAAACCACCCACTCCTTTGAAGGAGGGGTTCCCACCGGACCTCCAGCAACATTCAAATTCATCTTTACCAATTACAGCAACCACCCCATTAAAGTAAAAGGAGTAGACGCCGCCTGTAGCTGCACCGCTACCGATTTTACCCGCAACGAAATCCCACCCGGATCTTCTGGCTGGATCCAAGCCGCTTACAAAACCGAAAACACCTTCGGTTATTTCAAAAAATACGTGGATGTCACCTTCGAAGGAAGCCCTAATAAACACCGCTTGTATTTAACCGGGTCGGTAGACCCATATAAAAAATAATTGTTAGTTGTCAATTAACTCCTCCGGTGTGCAAAAAGCACACCCTCTTACCCACATTCTCAGGTAAAATCTGGTGCACTAACGCATAAAACGCCTTTCCCGTATATACTGGCTCCAATGGAAGGTCCAGCTGTGCTCGGGCTTCCCCCAAGAAATCTAAAAGTACCGGCGGCATTTTGGCATAGCCCCCAAAATGAAAATCGGATATTAATTCTACTTCGTCGAAAACGCCCCATTCCTGGAGTGAGGCAATTTGCTCCGCTTCATTGCGTAAAACAAGCACTGCCAAGACCCGTGTTTGGGCTCCTGCCTTCCTCAACGCCCGCGCCAAACCCGCTGCCGTTGTACCCGTGGCACTGGCATGCACCACCACATCGGGAAAATCACCCTTCCAACTGCGCACCAACTCCTCAAATCCGGGGAGTCCTAATTCACCGCGACCGCCCTCTGGAATGACTAAATTACGGCGACCTTGATATCCTAAAAATTCCTCAGATAAAACCGCCTTTTCGCGATACGCACTCCTTGAAACATAATTCAATTCCATGCCTTTTTCAACGCAAAAATCCAGATAGTGGTTCCGAATGCCTTCATCGCCGCGCACCAAGCCAAGGCAGGGAATTTTCAAATCGTAACACACACTCGCCGTGGCAATTAAATGATTGCTAAACGCACCACCAAACGTAATAATCCCCTGATATGATTCCTGAAAATACCTATGCAACCAACCCCGCAACTTCCGCGACTTATTTCCCGAAACAATAGGATGAATGCGATCGTCGCGCTGCACCGAAAATGGGTATACGTGCGACTCCGATTTCCATTCGAAAAAATCCATCCCAGGCTCCTTCCAATCGGGCCACTGCATTTCCATAGTTGCGAAGTTAGGAATATTCCAATACCTTTGCCTCACATTCGGGGTGCCTCTTTGAGAGTGCTGAGATCAAACCCGCTAACCTGCTCAGGATAATGCCTGCGAAGGGAAATGACCGCTTTCAAGCGCGCATACTCGGATGTATTGAACATACGAGATATGAAAAAAACAACATCATTATTCCTTCTTGTCGCTACTCTAAGCGCAAATGCATGGTCACAACAAGTCAATCGCCAACAAAATCCAAACACACTCGATACCCAAAAAACCAATGTAACATTACCGGCAAATTATCCGATAATCGAGGAAATACCCGGAATCGAGCAAGTCATCATTAAAGCATTTCAACTTGGGAAAAATCAAGATCATCCCGCCTTTGAAACCGTAAAAGCCAAAGATTTACAATTACGCAATCTCGGACAAGACATTCCCATGTTACTGCAACACCAAACCGGTATTATATCTACCTCTGATGCAGGGAACGGTATCGGTTATACCGGCATCCGAATGCGCGGATCCGACGCCACCCGTACCCATATCAGTGTAAACGGAGTTCCCATCAACGACGCCGAAAGTCAAGGTACCTTTTGGGTCAATATGCCAGATCTCGCCAGCTCGGCCCAAAATATACACATACAACGCGGAGTCGGTAGCAGCGTTCATGGCGCCGGTGCCTTCGGAGGTGGCATCATGATTCAAACCGGAAATAATCTCTATAACAAGGCCGAATTGGACCTCGCCTATGGCTCTTTCAATACACGCAAAATCACTGCCAAATACTACAGTCCTATAATAAATTTCGCAGACAAAAACTGGACTTACGACTTGCGGATCAGCCATATCGGTTCCAACGGCTTCATCAACCGTTCCAACACCGAACTTTACGGTTATATGGCCTCTCTTCAAAGCCAATCACAAAAAGGATGGAATCATAAATTCATGGTATTCGGTGGCGCCGAAAAAACCGCGCAAGCGTGGTGGGGTATTCCCATTGAAAAATACAACATGGGCAATCCAAATCCCACCGCTGCCGATTCCCAAGCCCTGAGCGACCATTATTTCCGCAATATTGGCACATACCGCAACAACCAAGACAGCCTAAATCTCTTCAATTCCAATCCCAACCAATACAATTATTACCTCTTTCCCAACGAAACGGATAACTACCAACAACACCATTTCCACTATTATTCTTCAAAAAACATCAACTCCCAACTCAACATCAACAATACCGTATATTATACCTACGGCAGTGGCTATTTCGAACAATTCCGCTTCCAAGATGAATTAAGCTATTACGGCTTGCCTCCACGCATTTCAGGAACCGACACTAATAATATCGCCAATTTGGTTCGACAAAGATGGCTGCAAAACCACCTCATCGGTGTCAACACCCATATAAATTGGCGCATCAATAACACCAATCAATTATTATCGGGCTTCGGCGCCAGCCGCTACCTCGGCCAGCATTTTGGCCGCGTTATTTCCGTGGGAAATCCCATCAACGATGTCGAAATCATTGAGCCCAGCACCGATATCACAACCAGCCTTCCCGGCGAATATTACCGGTCTTCAGGTAACAAAACCGATATAAATGCCTTCGCTAAGTACATGTACACTTCTCAGGCATTAACGGGATTAAGCGCCTTTGCCGATGCCCAAATTCGCTATGTGCGACACGACGGAGTCGGAACCGATAACGATTTAAAAAACATCGATTTCTTGGGGGAATTTCTATTCTTCAATCCCAAAGCCGGCGTCAATTTCAACCAAAATCACCGCAACGCCAATTCCAATTACCAGGCCTCCGTTTCTGTTAGCAATCGCGAACCCGCTCGGAGCGATTTCGTCGACAACGTAGCGGGTAATATTCCTAAACCCGAACGCCTCATCGATTACGAACTCGGCTATACCTACACCCATAAAAACGCTTCCCAAATAAAAATCAATGCGTATTATATGGACTACTACAATCAACTCGTACTTACCGGTGCCTTGAACGATGTGGGTGCTCCTCTGCGCCAAAATGTGGACCGTAGCTACCGGGCAGGTATCGAAATTGGAACGCAACTACCCGTAATTCAAGAACAAAACCACACACTCCGACTTATGGCCAATGGCGCTTTCAGTCAAAACAGAATTGCAGAATCGCCGGCTTCTTGGATCGATTATCTCGATTTCAGCACCTTCGACACCGTTTATAAAAATGCCCCTATCGCCTATTCCCCCGATATCGTGGCCTCCGCCGGTTTTCATTACGAATTTCGCAAAAATTCACAAACCTATGAATTGCAATATTTGCAAAAATACGTGAGTCAACAGTTCCTCGATAATACCGGAGACCAGGGTCGATCTATTCCTTCTTACACTTTTTCCGAATTGCAACTTGCCTATTACCGACCCCTATCCGACCAACGCAGCGTTCAAGTCAAATTACAAGTGCAAAACATTTTCAATAACCGCTACTTAAACAACGGCTATACCTGGGGCTACCGCTACGACCGACAACTAACCCAAGAAGTCTTTGTGTTTCCTAGCGCCCCCACCAACTTCACCCTCGCTGTTTCTATGTTATTCTAAGTGAATCTCTACAAAAAACAACCCTAGTTCGAATAAAAAACGCTTAAAATCAATCGCGCCGGACACGATATCCCCGGCGCTCTGGATCCGATAAAGGCATTACAATATCCCAATTGGGATAGTTGTTTTGCCTTAATTGGCTCCGAACCCGCTCCTTCCGAAGCACCCACTCCGAACTGTTGCCTTCCAATTCCTGAAACGCCAATTTCTCCGCAATGGCCAATCGAATCACCGAATTATAATGCTCCGTCGGATACCACTGATCGGTAAAATAAGATCCTTTTTTCGCCGCATTCTCCACCACGGCCTCCTTCAAATTATAATTATCTACCACTTCCACGCCCCATTCGAAAAATTCCCTCCTCAAAAACGAATAGTTATAGTCGATCAAAAATCCCAATTCACTCGGGGGAAGCTCATAGCGCAAATCGCCTTCCTTCAATGTATCGTTGACCCGAACCGCTGGATTTTTTTGCGTGAACAACCACGCCGCATGGTAGCGATTGGGCGGTAAAATATGATATACCAAACGCCAACCTTTCGACTTGCAAATGCCTACAATCTCCTTTAAATCTTGCAACCTCGGATTATCTTCATCTAACACAAACCCAAACTCTTTAATATAAGCCCCCATCATGCCTTTGATGTCTTCCTGTAAGCCCGTATCGTAATTTTGCGCCACCGCATCTATCCAATTCAATGCTGTATTATAAGGAGCTTTACTACCCTCACGTATATTCAATTCTCGGGTACGCCACCACTGAAACTTCAAGCGTTCCCGTTCCTTCTCATTGCGATTGTCGTAAAAATGCAAACCCATAAAAATACGCGTAAGCAAGGGCGGTCGGTTCGAATAATACAAGGCCTCACGCTGATTCGAGGCTTCGTTTCCAGAAAATATCGCCGACGGACCGCAGGTTCTCAAATTAACCCCCAACCAAATCGTGCGCACCGAATCCTTAGGAAGCGTGGGCAACAATTCCAACATTTGCCGAAACAATCCGGGATGATACCCTTCATGCGTAACGGCTTCAATTTTTCGCTCGGGGAAGTAATATTGCAAAAAATCAGAAATGGACTCATTCAAGGTATCCGTCCATGGATTGAAACTGGTATTAGAGCTTTCCCCCAAATAAATATCCGCCCCTGAATTGAACGCCGAATCGATGCGATTCCGAACCCGCGAAAATTCACGCACGTCTTGTTCCCAACGCGTATGTCGATACACCTCGTTCAACCCAATCAAAAAAAACCAATACCCCTATCAATCGGGGCAATAGCCACTTTATTATTGCTACATTATGGGAATCTTTCTTCATGACGGATTAAAACTGGAAATACACAAAAGGGTGATTCACGGCACCGCCAAAGAGCAATACCGCCGTTAAAAAGAATAAATACCAAAACCATCGATACCCCAATTTCAAGGGCGAAATCCACCGATCTACACGCTCCTTTACTATCCAATGATCCAAAACAATTCCAACCACCAAAAACAACCATACTTGAGGATTCACCGATAAATGCAATGCCGGCGTTTCACAATAGGTGCGTGGCACCCACAAATGATTGAAGATATCAAAACTTTGACCCACATTTCCCGACCTGAAAAACACCAAGGTGCTCATGAAGAAAAATGCCGTTTTCAGCCGACGAAACGCCACTCCTACCGAATTTCCTGAAAAAGTTTTGCGAAAAATAAAACGATCGAACAAGTATAAAACACCCTGCGCCAAACCAAAATAGATCATGGTGGCGTTAGCTCCGTGCCATAAGCCGCTGGTGAAAAACACCAAGAGCACGCCAAAGATAAGTATGCCTGTTCCGCCTTTATTTCCCCCAATAGGAATGTAGATATAATCTCGAAACCACGTACTTAATGATATATGCCAGCGATGCCAAAACTCGGGAACGCTTTGAGCCAAAAACGGCTTATTGAAATTATCCATCAAGTGTATGCCAAACAACAACGCCGCCCCTTGGGCCAACAACGAATACCCAAAGAAATCGTAATACACCTGAAAGGTAAACATGAACGTGGCCACCCACGCAGAAGACCGGGCAAATGCACCTGGGTCGGCGTAATACGAATCCACCACCCCCGCCAAATTATCGGCTACGGCCACCTTCAAAAACAACCCATACAATAAAAGCCGACCCCCATTTTTCAGGTCTTCTAATCTGGGTTGATAGGCGGCAAAAAGTTGCTTGTGGAGCTTCCCGAAACGCTCAATCGGTCCGGCCACCAATTGCGGAAAAAACGAAACGAACAACATAAATTTTACCACATTCGGTTCCGGTTTTTCATCGCCCCGATAAATATCGACTACATAACTGATGCTCTGAAACGTATAAAAGGAAATGCCCGCAGGAATCACATATTTGCCCAATTCGATCATCCAGGCGAAGGCCGGCATGTGATATAAGGTTTGCGCCAGAGGCGATTTCCCCAAAGCAAAATCAAAATATTTAAAGGCAAATAATACGGCTAAATCGCTTGAAATGGCCAACCACATCCAAAATTGCCGCCAAAAAAAGCCTTGCGCCGCATACAATCGCTTAGCACAGTACCAGTCGACTACAGTGGTAAACAGCATCAAAGCGGCAAATTCCATTTGCCAAAATCCATAGAAAAAATAGCTCGAAACCAACAAGAAAACCCAACGCACGGTATGGGGCAGGGCAAAATACACCAACCAAACGACGGGCAGGAAAATCCAAAATTCTAAGGAATTAAAGAGCACGGAACAAAGATATTATTTTTGGAACGGCCCACATTACCGTTCCCAAGGAAAAACCAATTCTATGCGTATGCCCAGATCAGAAACGCGACGCATGAACTCTCTAATTTCGGCAATAGGAGCATTCCGAACTGCCACTTCCAAGGTGAGCTGCGGCGTTTCCGTCAAACATTCTTCGAGATGAAAAGCGCGCAAATGAGATACGTGTTCTTCCACAAAAAGCAGGCACTCTTCGAGATCCAATCCACCCGCAAAATCAAAATCAATACTCAATGTAATATCATCGCTTCCGGCATAGTGCAGGTACATCGACTCATGATGACAGGGTAAAGGGAGTAAATAATCGCGAAGCACAAAATACGCAAAGCTATCTCCGCGCTGCCACCGTTCTTCCCACGCCACATTGCGCCAAGAGGTATCTCCGATGGCATTCGAAATCCAATCAAAATGCACTATTTCGCTATCCAATTCGGAAGCGCACCATAATATATTCTTAAGGGTATCAGCACCATAAAAATCAACCAAAACCAACGGAATCAATTCGCCACTGTCTAAAAACGCCGAATCGCTGGCCCACTGCATGGCCCATAAATGGGCATTATCACCACCCTGAATCCGCTCGTACAAACTTCCGTTCAAGGCTCCAAAACGATACATTCGAGGACCAAGCGCGGCCTCATCTCTCACTAAAACCGCATCCCACAAGGCTTCCTTTCTTTCTCGGGGGAAAATGGAGAACGCCTGAGCCTGCGCTTCACAATATCCCAGCAGGAAAATTCCCAAGAAAAAAATCCATTTCCGCATAGTTGCAAATTAAGGCATATTAATTAAGTGTTGCATTATCGTAAATTAGGCATGTCCAATAAAAAAATCATAATTTCGGAGTCATTATGGATTCCATTTTATCGCTATTTTCATCCTACACAAGTTCTGAACTAACCTATAAGAAACTCGGTCAGCTAATTAGGCAAATCGACATAAATTCTATTAATTTCTCAAATGAACCTGAAGCATACGAAAAATCTGATGTAAGTGATTATTATCGAAAGATTTACACCTTAGATCCATTAGAAGTTGCCGTTTTATATTGGCCACCATCGGCAGAATCTGCCATTCATTTTCATTCAGGTTTTTATGGCTATGTGTTGGTTCTAAATGGAGAAGGTGAGAATGTAGAATTTCAGTTCCAAGACAAAATACTCACCCCAAAAAGACGCATTTTATGTAAAAAATCGGGCGTTATGAACGAACCGGACGGCACGATTCATTTGATAAAGAATGCATCATCCGAGAATCCATTGATCACCCTACATCTTTATGTGCCTGCTTTGGAGAACTTAGATGGGCTTACCCTTTTTGATATCGAAAGCAAAAAAATTGGCGTTCTTAACGAAAAAGCTTTGAACGCTAGTTTTAATGAACCTATTGCACATTTTCACTCAATTGAAGATAACGCTTTTGAAACAGTTGACCCTACTCAGAACCCGAAATCCCATAGAAGTCATTACATATTTCCGGTAGTTCCCAAACCCAATGAAGAAGAAATTAATGTAATGTTACAGGCATACTATGACGAGCAAGCCGCGAAATACGACAAATTTGATACGGAACACGCAAGTAGACAGGCATATAATAATGCCATCAACGAACAAATTGCAGCCGACTTTCAAGATTTTAAACCTAAAAACGTTTTAGATATTGCAGGGGGCACGGGCAGAAGGAGCGAAGAAATCAAAAATATGTGTCAAGGAAATTTCCAACCTGTGATTTTGGATATGAGCGCAAATATGATTGTCGAAGCTCAAAAACGAGGTTTCACCGGAATAAATGCTCCCTTTTTATCAGCTAAATTGCCAAAAGATCATTTTGACGCCATTTATTTTCTTTATGCATTTGGACATATTAGTTCAAATGCTCTAAGAATTCAAACCTTAGAAAAAATCTATTCACAACTCAAATCTGGGGGAAGATTTTACTTCGACGTTTTCGATATCGACAATAAGCACGAATGGGGACATATGGCACGTAAGAACTACTTCGATTTAGAATTGGAGCATATGGGATACGAGGAAGGAGATGTATTTTATAAAAAATCCGGGGGATCTGAAGTTGCCTATTTACATTATTTTGATCGAGAAAAACTGATCAAAATGATAGAGAAAATTGGCTTCAACGTTCGTAAGGTTTCGCAAATTGGGTATGTAAAGAATGCAGGTGCTTATTGCACCAAACCCAATGAAGGGAATTTATTTTTAATTTTAGAGAAACCTAAAAAATAAGGTTTGTGTCACAATTGTAATACTTCATATTGTGAATTTTATTGATTTAAATGAATCGTAATTCATTAATAATTACTTAAGTTTGTTACACAAGAATAAATGTTT